>Ga0307517_10002210_pt1 | contig 31433 bp, 33 predicted proteins | sample 23_EM_MG_FD_194515 | JGI IMG/M metagenome (GOLD analysis project Ga0307517, IMG submission 194515) | Populus trichocarpa ectomycorrhiza microbial communities from riparian zone in the Pacific Northwest, United States - 23_EM | ecosystem: Host-associated > Plants > Roots > Unclassified | place... | reverse complement strand
TATTTTGTCCTATTTTCTTATAGTAACAGTATGGCATATTACTTAAACTTTATATACTCTCTTATAAAGTATTACGAGTATAACTAGAATATGATTCTTATATAATTAATTTAATATGATATTGTTTTATGGAAGTAGTAAATATTAAAGATTGAAGTATAATAGTCTATTTCATACATCCTATATATTTTAATTCTATAAAAGTCACAGTTAGAATATCAGTATATATGTATAAAAATATCACAGATAATCTTTCTTAGTATCTCTTACACCTCACCAGATTCAATTTTAATTACCTGAAAAAATTTAAAAAAATTTACAAAAACCCAAGTTACCAAACCTCAAATATTTTACATTCTATACATTTGATTTTCTCTAGGATTCAATTTCTATCTTAAAATTATCAGATTTTAAAGAAAGATTCTTTTATTAACATAGATTTACATACTTTTTAATTAAGTTTTTATTTCAACTTTTGTGTGAATAGTGTATTGAACTAGTGGTGCTTTGCCTGGTTGCCAAGGGGTACGGAAACTTATTAGACATGGGTGTACATGAAATGAAAAGAATTTTCATCTTCAACTCCCTTCACCAATTATCCACTAGCGAATCAATGGTGAGCAATTATGTTACAAATTCCAAGAGGACTTTCAGTATAACGTAATTTACCGTGAAACCAATTGGAACAGGGATTCCAATCACCGCCAAGATAGTGCCAAGATGTAACCCCTCCTATTGTAAAGTGGAGTAGGAAGGATGTAAGCACAGACAATCAACACATCACGATGCCTCTTATGAAAGAAAGAAAGCGCGACAAAATGGAAGCCAACCTCCAAGCGGCCATTAAGCACTATAAACACTCAGAGAAACCATCTATCCGCGCAACAGCAGAGAAGTTTGTCATTCCATTCTCCACTCTACAAAACCGCATTTCAGGAACCAAGACGTGAGTGCAGGACCATGTTAAGTTACAGGTCCTGACTGAGTATGAGGAAAGAGCGATTGTTGGGTGGTGTGAAAGATTGGATGTATAGGCCCACCCTCTAAGATTAGCTGTGGTGAAGTCGATGGCACAAGGATTGTGTCACAAATCGTGACTAAGCAAGACAGATTTTACATGATTCATACTTATGAGTCATAAGGTATGTCGGATTTTACACTATGATGCCACTTGACTCATAGTTCTCACATGACTACGCACTTGCGAGTCATTGTTATAATATGATTGGTTGAATATTTCCTGACTCACGATTGTGACGTCATATGATGTAATGACTTTCGCACATGACTTACATTATGAGTCATGGGTTTCACGCATGTGACTCGTTTGAGCACATGACTTGGTTTATGAGTTTTGATTTGTTAACGGAATATTGTGCGATGACTCATATGAGTCATCGATGGATTTCGCGCTATGACTCACTACGAGTCATAGAGGTTTATGTAGCGCGAGGTGATGAGTCACCAGGGTTAGGGTTGTGGGGAGATGCCTATATAAGGCGCTTGGTTCCCACCAAGGGATAGGTGTACGTGGACGACTTCGCCCTCACAGTAGCTTCCCTTTCCTACCGTGGCAACATCCGCCGGCTCCAAGATCTATTCGACAGGCTTGAAAAGATGGCGTCCCGCTTGGGCGTCTCCTTCTCGGTCGCGAAGACAGAACTGATACATTGGAGGACCTCTAGCCAGAGGCACTCGCCGAAGTGCGTCGCGTGGATCCAAATCAAGGGGGAATTGTTTCATCCTGGCAAATCCGTCTGGTGGCTCGGGTACTGGTTCACTCCGGCCCTTGACCCTGCTGCACACTTTTCGTGTCGCCTGGCCCTAGCCCAAGGAGCGTTCGCCCTCATTCATCGTCTCAGCCCGCGCGGTGCGGGCCTCCCCCCCTACCTATGCCACAGGTTGGCAACATCACTGGTTGCCCCCATCCTACTCTACGGCGCGGATCTGTTCACACCTAGCGTGGGAACAACCACCCGCCTCGATACATTCTGGTGCAAGGTCCAGGGGTGCATCAGCAATAAAAAAAGGTTACACCCGGACGCACCCTGTACTCCCTGTGGGTCCGGCGGTCCAGGCGCATAGAACGTAAACTCGCGTTCTGGGTGTGCGGTCTTTTATTGGGTGCTGGTGGACAGGGGTCCATGCCGCCCAGACGCACCAGACGCAACCAAGGACTCAGAAGGCACCTGACACAGAAAGGTTCTCCGGACGCAAAAAGGTTCTCCGGACGCAACCCTATAGATAGTAGAATAGTGGAAGTGCTCAGGTGTAACTGGCTATCATCGAATACCTGCTAAGTCAACAACTCTACCTTCAAGGGCTTTGAATGAGTTAGTGAAAACTGTGGAGAATATCCAAATTGTCTGGAAAGATCCATCCAGTATTACACATTTTGACTTATTTGAGTCATTGAGATACTAATATAGGAATATATTTATTAAAGCTAGTCTAGAAAACAGTAGCACTCGGTAGCTAACAATTTGAAAGTACTTGTCTGGAGAACAAAAGTACAAAAGTATGGATAACCCTTAAACCAGCGGTCGGACAGTGCCCGGACAGAGTGGGTTGGATTCCCCTCGCCGAGGGGAATAGAATGGTATAGGTCTCTGAGTGGCCGCATGCCTGTAGCACCCAGTAGCCGACAATTTGAAAGTACTTGCCCGGGGATCTCAAGTACAAAGGTTTGGATAACATTTCAACCAGCGGTCGGACATCGTCGGGACAGGGTGCGTTGGAATCCGCCGGTCGAGGGGAATCGAATGGTATAGGTTTCAAAGCGTCCGCATGGCTATAGAGGTCAGAAGCATGAAAAAGGCAGATACCTCAGCGGGGAGATGTCCGCCAGAGTCGGGAGGGGTCTCATTGGAGTCCGCTCGTCGAGGGGAATCGAATGGTATAGGCCTCGAAGCGTCCGCATGCCTGTAGCACCCAGTAGCCAACAATTTGAAAGTACTTGCCCGGGGAACTTAAGAACAAAGGTGTGCATAGCCATTCAGCTAGTGGTCGGACAGCATCGGGACAGGGTGCGTTGGAATCCGCCGGTCGAGGGGAATCAAATGGTATAGGTTTCAAAGCGTATGCATGGCTATAGATGTCAGCAGGATGAAAAAGGCAGATACCTCAGCTGGCAGATGTCCGCCAGAGTTGGGAAGGGTCTCATTGGAGTCCGCTCGCCGAGGGGAATCGAATGGTATAGGCCTCAAAGCGTCCGCATGCCTGTAGCACCCAGTAGCCAACAATTTGAAAGTACTTTGCCGGGGAACTCAAGTACAAAGGTTGGGATAACATTTCAACCAGTGGTCGGACAGCATCCGGATATGGTGCGTTGGAATCCGCTCGCTGAGGGGAATCGAATGGTATGGGTTTCTAAGTGTCCGAATGCCTATAGCACCCAGTAGCCGCCAATCTGCAAGTACTTGCCCGGGGAACTCAAGTACAAAGGTTTTGATAACATTTCAACCAGCGGTCGGACATCGTCGGGACAGGGTGTGTTGGAATCCGCCAGTCGAGGGGAATCGAATGGTATAGGTTTCAAAGCGTCCGCATGACTATAGAGGTCAGCAGCATGAAAAAGGCAGATACCTTAGCGGGCAGATGTCCGCCAGTGTCGGGAAGGGTCTCATTGGAGTCCGCTGGCCAAGGGGAATCGAATGGTATAGGTCTCTAAGTGTCCGCATGCCTATAGCACCCAGTAGCCGCCAATTTGAAAGTACTTGCCCGGGGAACTCAAGTACAAAACTTTGGATAACATTTCAACCAGCGGTCGCACATCGTCGGGACAGGGTGCGTTGGAATCCGCTCACCGAGGGGAATCGAATGGTGTAGGCCTCGAAGCGTCCGCATGCCTGTAGCACCCAGTAGCCAACAATTTGAAAGTACTTGCCCGGGGAACTCAAGTACAAAGGTTTTGATAACATTTCAACCAGCGGTCGGACATCGTCGGGACAGGGTGTGTTGGAATCCGCCAGTCGAGGGGAATCGAATGGTATAGGTTTCAAAGCGTCCGCATGACTATAGAGGTCAGCAGCATGAAAAAGGCAGATACCTTAGCGGGCAGATGTCCGCTAGAGTCGGGAGGGGTCACATTGGAGTCCGCTCGCCGAGGGGAATCGAATGGTATAGGTCTCGAAGTGTCCAGATGGCTCTAGACGTCAGCACGAAGAAAAACGCAGATACCTCACCGGGCACTGACCGATGTCCGCCAGAGTGTGGCAGGACCTGATTGCAATCCGCTAGAGTCTGCCAGGGCCTCATTGCAATCCGCCAGAGTCAGGAAGGGCCTGAATGGAATCCGCTCGCTTAGGAGTCATGAATAGTGTCAACCTGGATGGAAGAGCATGACTCTCTCCGAAGGTGGATAATATTCAATAGTTCAACTGATTCGATCATGAAGCCTGATACAAGGTGGAAAGAACTTAGAAACCTTTTGCGAGAGTTGTTAGCAGTGATCAAATAAGGGGTATGTTTTGGGTCGTTACCGGGACAATAGATGGTTAGTCATCCTATGTTTAGATCCTCTTTCGTCTGAACAGCCTTTACCAGGTGATAAAGTAGTCCGTTGTAAGTAGAGGCCATTAGGGGCAGGGAGTGTTCCCCAATGCAGAGCTCTATGGGTCACTTTCCTTGGGTTTCTTCCGGAGATTAGGGTGTGAAATGGACCATCCAGGTGCACTGGGCGGACAGGATGCGGGTTGTATTGCACCCAACGGACTAGGATGCAACCATTGTGCTGGGGCCATCTGAGGGCGGACTGGGCGGACAGGATGCTCCAGACGGATTTCCTGCGTCCGGACGCAATGCCTATCCGTCTGGAGCAAACGCTTTTTTTGCTGATGTGGACCACAAACTGCTTCTCAGCTACCCCCACCAGGATACTCTCGGTGGAGTCTTGCCTCGCACCCGTCTCCCTCCTGATCAACCACCGGCAAAGGCTGGCGGCGCTCAGGGTGGTCTGCTCCCCCCCTAGCGTGAATCCGGCAACAGCCCGCCTTCACCCCTCGTTCCCCTTGCTCTCGGCGCATGGGGCCCCTGACTCCTCGCGGGCCTTGACATGGGGCCTGTCGTCCGTCTACCTCCCCCTACACTGGAAAACCCCACGCCCTGTCCCGCCAATGAGAAACCACCTACCGGTAGATGCGGTGGCTCACAGGACAATACTCTTCACCCTCGGGCTATTCAGGATGCCCATGATCAACTCCCACCTTATGTGCCCTACCCCCCGCCCTCCCGCCCCGGTCCTTGATGGACAATACCTACTCCGCCCTGAAGAAGAGGGTAAGAGAGAAACTCCTCGTGGAGTGGGTCTCCCTTTTCCTGACCCCGGGGTACTACCTACACCTTCCCGCACTGCACCCAAGGCCTTTCATGGGCTTGGGCAAGTTCGTTGCCGGGAGAATCCACCAGATGAGGGCCGGAAAAAGCTATCTGGCCGCCCACCCGACCTGGAGGTCCCCCGACGCAGACACCTCCTGCCCCCGCTGCGGCTTGGAACCTGAAACCTTCGAGCACGCCATCCTATCCTGCCCCTCGAGACAACACAGCAGGACGCGCCTCCTCCACCGCGTTACTGATGTTGGTCCCGAAGTCCCACTCTGGTCATCCCTCCCGCTGCTAAAAAGGCTCACCAGCTTCATAGGCGTCACCTCCACGGGATTCCCCCCCACGATGTTCCTGACCACCACCCCCCCCTCTTCCCCTCCATTTTCTCTCTCACCCCCCAGGCAGCCCCCCCCGGTTTTTCGTGTTTTTTCGTTGGCTGAGGTATAGGGTCGTTGGGTTTCTCTCCTGTGTCTTACGTAGGCTTTCCTTTCTAGACGACTAAGTTGTTGGTTGTACTTTCCTTGTTATATATGGCCGATGGCCCGGCGGAGGAGAAACCTGCACAATAGTGGATATTTAACTGGTGCCATGACTTTCCTTTGTTATTTGTTTTTGATTTATAGGTTTTGTTCTCTTCATAGCTAGAGCTGCATGAGGCTTTTTGTACCTAAAAGCAATGAACGCATGATTACGAAAAAAAGAAAAAACGACCAAGGGATAGGCACGAACCATCTCTCCTCCACCTCCGGCGATTGAAATCTCAACACAATGGGAAATCATCGTCACTTTCCCCCACCCACATCTCTTCCCCCATCATGGCTACTGCCTAGGGGTTGACGTTAAGCAATCTTCCCTCCTCTCCTGAGGCACGCATGCCTCCCCTCCTTGGGGTTCTTGTTCCTGTTCATCGTTGACACCCGCTCATGAAGTTTGGTTCTCCCCCTTACCCCGCCTTGCTTGGCACCTCGCTTAGCATTTCGCACGGTCGGAAAGCTTCTCGCTTCGTTCACGGTCGGCGATATGGCGTCCGGACTCTCGGTCGAAGTAAGGCTTCGGTTCTGCTGGACTTGTACCTCTAATGGGGAAAGCTTCGGTTAGTAACATCACGGTCCTGCTCGGTTTCACTGTCGCCCCAAAAGCCCTTGGTATGGCCCGTTAGTCGGTTGTGGCTAGCCGCTTTGCGATCCTTCCTCCACCCCCCTCCCGGTTCCGTCCGCTCGCACCGTACTGCCCCATAAGCTGGCACCTTACTGCTAAAAACTCCTCCCCCGGCTGGTACCCTACTGCTCCCCTCTGGCTGGCACCCTACTGCTACTCACCGGGTGGCACCCTACTGCTCATCATCGTTGGCTGGCATCCCCTCTGCCCGGTGGCTCCGCTCGCCTACCTACCTCTCTCCCTCCTCCGATTTACTCTCCTGTCGCAAACCTCGCTTAGGTTACGGTTGATCATGGTATTGGACTGTCTCCTTGGTCTCTCCTAAACGCCGACGCGTCGCCATCCTCCGGTCAGTCCCGACCGTGAACCGGCCTGCCCCTTCCGGCGACTAGCCGCGGGGCCTTTTGGTTAGGCATATTGGCAATAGTAGTTACATCTTGTCATTTCTTTGATTCTTTTCCTAGTGTTACCAGGGGGCCTGCTGAAGCGTTTGGGTCTCTCTCCTGTACGTTTCTATGAGTTGTTTCCCTACGTGTCTGAGGTGCGAGTCTTAGGTGCTAGGTGGGGGAGGTTTCTTCTATGGTCTCAGGGGGTTTGATTTTTCCTATGATGAAGTGAAGCGGGCGGTTGTTATTGGGCTTATAGGTTTTTTTCTGTTCATAGCTAGCGCTGCATAAGGCTTTTTGTACCTAAAACAAATAACGCATGATTACAAAAAAAAAAAAAAAAAACCGACCAAGGGATAGGACACACGAACCTTCTCTCCTCCACCTCCGGCGATTGAAATCTCACCACCACGGGAAATCATCGTCACTTTCCCCCACCCACCTCTCTTCCCCCATCATGGCTTCTGCCTAGGGGTTGACATTAAGCCATCTTCCCTCCTCTCCTGGGGCACCCATGCCTCCCCTCCTTGGAGTTCTGGTTCCTGTTCATCGTTGACACCCGCTCATGAAGTTTGGTTCTCCCCCTTACCCCGCACTTCCTTTGCACCTCGCTTAGCATTTTGCATGGTCGGAAAGCTTCTCGCTTCGTTCACGGTCGGCGATATGGCGTCCAGACTCTCAGTCGGCGATATGGCGTCCAGACTCTCAGTCGGCGATATGGCGTCCAGACTCTCAGTCGGCGATATGGCGTCCAGACTCTCAGTTGAAGTAAGGCTTCGGTTCTGCTGGGCTTGTACCACTGATGGGGAAAGCTTCGGTTAGTAACATCACGGTCCCGCTCGGTTTCGCTGTCGTCCCAAAAGCCCTTGCTATGGCCCGTTAGTCGGTTGTGGCTAGCCCGCTGGCGATCCTTCCCACACCCCCCTCCCGGTTCGGTCTGCTGGCACCGTACTGCCCCATAACCTGTCACCTTACTGCTGAAGAACTCCTCCCCTGGCTGGCACCCTACTGCTCCCCTCTGGCTGGCACCCTACTGCTCATCATCGTTGGCTGGTATCCCCTCTGCCCGGTGGCTCCGCTCGCCCACCTGCCTCTCTCCCTCCTGCGATTTACTCTACGGTCGCAATCCTCGCTTAGGTTACGGTTGATCATGGTATTGCACTGCCTCCTTGGTCTCTCCTAAACGCTGACGCGTCGCCATCTTCCGGTCTGTCCCGACCGTGAACCGGCCTGCCCCTTCCGGCGCCTAGCCGCGGGGCCTTTTGGTTAGGCATATTGGCAATAGTAGTTACATCTTGTCATTTCTTTGATTCTTTTCCTAGTGTTACCAGGGGGCCTGCTGAAGGGTTTGGGTCCCTCTCCTATACGTTTCTATGAGTTGTTTCCCTACGTGTCTGAGGTGCGAGTCTTAGGTGCTAGGCAGGGGAGGTTTCTTCTATGGTCTCAGGGGGTTTGATCTTTCCTATGATGAAGTGAAGAGGGCGGTTGTTATTGGGCTTATAGGTTTTTTTCTCTTCATAGCTAGCGTTGCATAAGGCTTTTTGTACCTAAAACAAATAACGCATGATTACAAAAAAAGAAAAAAAAAGAGAAAAAAAAAACAACAACCAAGGGATAGGATCTTCACGCAACCATCTAAGTACTTTTCTATACTTAAGATATTGCAGTACGATTACACTTTACTCTCTTTACATACACTTCCCATATACGAGATCCTACGGTCCAAGAACCCGGAGACTATTGCGATAGTCTCGACGGGCTGCTCGAACATAGGACTATTGTGATAGTCCTATCAAGCAGATAATCCACCCATCTTACTATCTGACGAGATAGTATCCTTCAACGGATCGTTTAGACAAGCGAGCCAGTTCCGTACTATCTGTAGAGATAGTATTCCCCTACACCCTATTGAAGACGAGAAGACTTGCTCACCCTAGGAAACGACTATCGTTGCCTGTTGTCTAACGACCTAACGACAGGATTGTTACAGATTGCTGCGGAAAAGGATGCGGAGTCAATCTTTAGGAAAAAACTGGTTAACAAGATTCCTTAACTGTCATCCAGTATTTGCATTGTGGTTTGGTACTCGGTTCGACCATTAGCGGGCATTGGCTAGCAGTCCTGATATAATAGGAGATTTTTTTAAAAAGGTATGATATGTTAGTTCTTATTACAAAATTCTGTATTTATAATTACTCAATTATGTACATAGTTAATATAAATTAGTTTAATAATCTAGTAAAGTTTTACAATATACAAGTCCCTAATATGTATAATATGGACGAGAAGGGTTTAATGATGGGGAAAGCTTTATGGTGTAAGTTGATTTGTGGGAGGTGGCGTTGTAAACCACGAATGATTCATGATGGTTCCCGTGAATGGGTTACTGTAGTAGAAACAGTCAGCGGGGATGAGAGGGTACTAAGGCCATTTATTATCAATAAAGGCGTTGCCCACTATATGGGCTGGTATGCAGGGCTGAAAAAAATGATTTGGTGACATTTGAAGTATCAGAGAAGGGCTAGAGTAATGAGAAGTTGGGCTTGAGGTGGCTTAAGGAGGTATTTGATACCGAAACCAAGGAAAGGTAATTTCAACATTATAACTACTTTATTAAGGAAGGAGTCTAGAATCAGATACTAATATACGATGAATCATTAGAGTACAAGGACATCACCGTCTACTTTTGATTGATGGGCATACTTCACATTTCAATTGGGAATTTTTCGAATACTCTCTTAGCAACAAAATTGTCCCGCTCTGCTTCCTGACCCATTCCACCCACCTCCTCCAACCACTAGATGTTGGGCTCTTTGGCCCTTTGCAGAGACATTACAGCAATGGACTAGATATCATTATTTAGAAGAGGCATACCGGGCTTAATAAGAGAGAATTTCTTCCTTTAGTATTTTTTTTATTCTTCTCTAAGTCTATATTCCCAATTGCTATAAACCTATCATTTACTACTATTAAAGACTAATATTATACAAGAATTCTCATGCCTGCCCGGGAGTCTACCTTCAATCCTAAAAATATAATAAAGGTGTGGAAGGCATGCGGAATTATTCCTTTCAACCCGCAGCAAGTCCTCTTAGTGGAGACACGCAACCAAGATAGAGCCTCCTCGTCACGGCTGAGTATCTCAACCCATACTAAGGCTCCTTCTACTCCACGCCTTGTCAGTAGCGCTACCCGGACAGCTATTTCTCTTGTCACTCAATCTACTCCAAGTTCTGAGAAATTAAAAACTCTTCTTGGTAGATTATCAGAGGGCTTCCAGCAAGCAATTGCTGACAAAGCATTGGCTGAAGAAGCTCACCAGCAATACAGAAATCTCGTTGCCGGAGATAAGAAAAGCAAAACCTCAGATAGGAGGAAGCTTACCGATATAACGGTAGTTACTACAGAACTTGTTTTGGAACTACGTGAGAAAAGGGAGGCTTTGGATACCGCTAAAGCCTTCAAGAAAGCAAAGTAGCTTTCGAAGATTGTGGATTCGCTTTCTGGATCTACTGGAGCTATTATACATGAGGGGAAAAAGGGTGGAAAGGGCAAGGGGAAGGAAAAAAAACAGGAGAAGGATAGTGATGAAAGGGGTCCGGAACAGATCAAGGGGGAAAAAAAAAATCTCTGTGTATAGCCAAAGTAGTGGCAGTACATACAATCACAAGTGATGGGGAAGATGGAGATAACAGGGAGGAGGACATTGGGGGTGAGCTTGTTGTAGAAAAACCAGATTCAGTGGGAACCGATGATAATGATGGCTTTCAAGATCCTGGAGAGCTATCTGATACTATCTGGGAGGGTAGTGGCACTGTAGATGTAACGGGGTCTTGGCACCGGACGTTAGGCCAAGGCACACAATGACAGAAGGGTCCAAAACGATAAGACTCGTTTAGGATGAGAGTTCGGAGATAACAATCTCAGGTCGAGGCTGATCGCGTAATGGCAGGTCAGGGTCAGGGTTCGTGGGTTCTTGGCGTGGGTCTTGGATATCAGAATAGAAAACGTTATATTCTGAAGTACAGGAGTCGGGAAAGAAATACCAAGTAGCCTAAAGAATCAAGGAAATTGGGGTCATTTTTTTTCATTTTTTTTTTATATCATATATTCGTTGTTAAGGTACAAGAAATCGCATGGAGCGCTAGCTATGGCGAAAACAAAACCCAAAATCCAAAACGAACTAACAAAAGAAACATCAGGCACCAGATCAACTTCAACTGGGGTCCGTACCGGTCCCAGGCCCACATACGGGCGTGAAATTCAACCAAGTGAAACAAAGGAAACCCTCACTATACCAGCGGATAGCATGAAAGACAAAAATATAAACCTAGCTTTCCTGAGACGACATAAAGTACACAAAAGAAACTACATTAGACGAGCGGGAAGAAAAGGAACCAGTGGAGGAAGACGGGCGGGAAAACAAGCCCGGGGGGTAGGCTGTAGCCGTGGACTTAATGAAGCGGGCGAGTGCTCCCAGGAGGGCAGCGGAGGACCATACAGGGGTGGACAGGCAGCTTGGGCAGGTGGTGGGGGCATCGCTGTCCCATGAGGGGTGGGCGCGGAGGTAGCTCTTCCCAGATCTCATCTGGTGCAGGCGACCCGCAGTGAATTTGTCGAGGCCCATAAACGGGTGGGGCTTTAGTGAAGGCCGGAACGGGTACCTGGCCGGGTCCGGAGCGGCCCTGTCCCATTCTTTCATGAGGAGGTTCTTGCACTTAAGCTTGAGTTGCGGGTATGAGCGGCCCGGGGGGGGTTCAGGGTCGAAGTCACTAAGGAGGTGTTGGGAGGTGACCGGGAGGGCGTCGAGCCCATCGGGGCCCAGAAGGAAAAGCATCGTGTGGGGGAGAGCGTCCAGGGGGAGGTGGGCCCTGTTCTTTGCGGGCGGTCTAGGCTGAATCCATGGGAGGGGCAGACGACTGCCGGGGTTCTTCTTGCTAAGGGCTCTGAAGTCTGGCGAGTGGCGGTGGAGGGAGGGGGTTTGTACTGAGGGGGGAAGCCTCGCGGCTGCAGGGTTGATCTCCGGAGGGGAGCAGAGAACCCTAAGGTGAGCTAGGCGGCGCTTATATGAGAGGAGGAGGTTGAGTGGCGGGAGGCATGCTTCCACGGCCAGGATGTCAGTGGGGGTGCTCATGAAGCAGTTGGTTGTCCATCTCTGGACCTTATGCCAGAACGCGGAGAGCTTCCTTGTCATATGGACTGTGGGAACGAAGGCGTCCGTGCCATAGCTGAGGATGGGGAAGAGTAGGGAGGAGGCAAGTCTGTGGCAGAGGAAAGGAGGGAGGCCAATTCCCGGAGGGGAGAGTCGTTTAACTACTACGAAGGCGGCTTGGGCCTTGGCCAGCCTTTTGACGAAGTGGGGGGTGGTGGAGATCGAGGGCGTGAACCAGTAGCCCAGCCACCTGACCTCATTCTTAGGCGTAAAGACCGACCCGTCCAGGTGGATCGGAGCGTTGGAGATGGGGCCTCTATCCCTGTTCGTGCGCCAGTGGATAAGCTCCGTCTTGGGGATTGAGAAACCGACTACTAGCCTGGCCCCTTCGGACTTCAGCTTGGCGTATTGCTTCTGCAGGATCTGGATGTTGCGCCGATAGGAGGCGGAGGACGCGGTCAGACCCAAGTCGTCCACGTAGGAGAGCGAGAGACCCATAGGGATCTCAGAGTGAAGGCGGGAGACATAAATAACAAACAGAAGCGGGGAGACTGGAAAGCCTTGGGGCGTGCCCACCGCGACCGGGGCGAACACTTTGGGCGATCCCTGGTACATAAGACGGCAGGACCTGCCAGACAGAAAAGACTTGGTCCAGGACACAAGGTACGGGTTGACCCCTTTGGCTCTAAGCATGCCGCAGAGGGTGGAGGGGTTGACATTGTCGAAGCCTCCTTTTATGTCAAGAAAAAGCGGGGAGACCTTTCTCCCAGCCATCTGGAGGGTCTTCACCTCATGGGTGAGGGTGGTGACGGCGTCGGAGGCCGAGAGGCCAGCTAGTGAGCCGCATTGGTGGGGATTGAGGAGGCCCGCCGCCCGGGCCACACAGGATAGTCTCGAGTTCATGATCCTTTCTAGGATCTTGGAAAATGTCTGGAGCAGAACTATGACACGGAAAGATGAAGGGGAGTCGTAGGAGGGCTTCCCGGGCTTATCCAGTACGATGCCGTCGGGCCTTTTGAGGGTGAGAGGGTGGGATCCGTAGGACACCAACGGTGCGAGAAGGTCATGGATGAGGTGCGGGGCCACCTGATGCACCCTCTTCCAAACCGAGTTGGGGATCGCGTCCGGCCCTGGGGCCGATGATGGGGAGGAGCGGGCTAGGGCCCTGCTAATCTCGTCCGGAGCCAGCGGAAGGCATTCTCTGAACGGGAGCAGGATGGTATCGGTGAACCTGGCCGGCTCGCCAGGGAAGAAGTGGTCAAGGAGCGCCTTGTTCAGCTCGGGCGGTGTAGAGGCACCTGGGAGCTCGGGGAAACGGGGGGGAGGGCGACTCACGGCAAATCTTTTGGCCGTCCACACAGTCTGGGGGGTGCCTGAGGCCAAGAAGGAGAACCAGTGGTCCCTGTTTGCTTTCTTAATGGCTTTGAAGTAGGAAGACCTTGCCGCTCTAGCGGAGGCGAGGAGAGCGGAGTCGAAACGATCCCGTTTCGAGGAGCAGAGAGCGGAATTGTATGCCTTCCTGAGCGACGACAGCAGCTCAGACCACCATGGCTTGGACCGATAAGTCACCCTCTTCATCGGGGTGTGCAGCCCAAATTGGGACGTGACCCTCCCTAGGTTGGTACTGAACCAAACATCCAGGGAGTGCGTGGAGGGGAGGGGGGGAGGGGGCGGGATGACCGTGGCTTTAAGTGCGGAGTCCAGGGCGACCCAGTCGGTCAGGACCCAGTTGGGGGTCGGGGGGGGAGCTCGAAATAAGGGGGCTTCAAATCGGAGGAGGATCGGTATATTGTCAGAGCCGGTGGAGGGGAGGGGGTCAGACCATTCGGAAAAGTATGGCGACAGGAGGGGACAGGCAAAGGCTAGGTCCAGGAGACCCGGGCACCCGATAGTTGACATGGAGAACCGAGTGAAGACACCCGGGGTGTTGAGGAGGGAGAACCCTAGGTCCGTCACCCTGTCAAAATAGGGGGACGAGGTGGCAATCTCGTCCTCTTTGAAGACTCTGAGGGGGTCGGAAATGGGGTGGTGAATATTCAGGTCACCCAAGGTCAGGGTGGGAAGTAGGTTCGAGTTGGAGGGGAAAATGATGTCCGGTGGGACAGAACGAGTGTTGTTCGCGCGACCCTTGGTGCTATAGGAGTTGATTATTGTGAAGGCAGTCGTGGAGGGATTAAAGAAACCATCCGGGGTGAAAAGGGCAAGTGCCATTACGTCCCCCCTCCCAAAAGACCGCGGGAGGAGCGAAATGGACGACAGAAAGGAGTTGTAGACATAAATGGCAACCCGGGGATTACAGCCACCGGTCGTGGGGGGGGAGAAAACCGTGAACAAGTTGAAAGAAGGAAGTTTGCCCCTGTAAACTGAGGGGTGTTGGAGGGCGACAATAGACGGGGGGTGAGACAGTTGTGTGAAGAACCCAAAAAGTGAAAGAAACACATCCCAGCTCCCAAGGCAGTTGTGTTGAATGAGTGTGAAGGGTTTCGGAGGGGGGGGCGAGGCCTGCTCACCACCCCACGGGAAGTGGTCGTACCGCATTAGTGGGCCAAGCCCGATGGAGTTCTGCTCATAGGGGAGGGGCTTTGGGGCTCTACTGGAGGGAGCTGACCAACTCCTGGTGCGAGCCTCACTGAGGCCGGAAGTATTGTCGTCCTTCTGGCCCTTGGAGTAGCCATCTCGAACGCCGACTGGAGGGAGCGGGTAGGTGAAGGGGGGGGCGAGACGTCTCGATCGTCGGTGGCCATGTCTATTTCGTCGCCAGCGGGCGGCGGGAGAACGACCTCGTCGGCAGCGGCGGAACGCCTGAGAGGGGGAGGAGATGGGCGAGAGTCACAATCCCTGTGAGTCGCAGTGTGGGCGCCTCCGCAATTGGGGTAGCGCGGTGGCGAGGAAGAACAACAGCCAGGAGCAGCCTTAAGGTTGCCACCTCCAGGGCAGGTGGGGTTGGGGCATCGGGGCATCGCACGGGTGTGGTTGAGGGAGCAGATGGGGCAAACGGGAGAGGTGGAGGGGCACCTGGGGGCGACATGGCCGAATCCCCAGCAGTTCTTGCACTGCGTGTACCTATTGGAAGAGTAGGCACGTTCAATAGTTCGTGATCGGGAAAAGAGGCGAATCGAGGAGCCCATAGTGGGCACGTCACCCGGGTGGACGGAGACCATGACGGAGGTGGCAGACTTGCCCTCCCTGGATTGTGCGTTGGGATTGAGATATCGGGCGGAGAGGATGCGAATGTTCTTCGAGTTGAGGATCGACTCTGCAATGCACGGGAAGAGCTCCTCCGGGTCCTTAGGGAGGAAGGCGATTGGGAGGGAGTGGATGGTGAGCTGTGCCTCGTTTGGGGCGAGGCGGAAGGGCAACCAGGGAGACTCGCCCACAGGGAACAACTTGTTGACCTGGTTGGAAAGGGCGTCGAAATATGGGGCAAAGGCCGCGGCAGGGGTGGCAGGGTCGGTGACCAGAAGGGTGACAGATCCACGGTCATTGACCTTGGTTGTGACCGCGAGGGGTAGAACGCAGTTCGCATCTCTCAAGACGCGGGCAGCAATATCGGGGAAAGTCGCAGCAATAAGGGGCGCTTGCGGGTGCTCAGAGGGGGAAGAACGGGGGGCGTAGAATCTTCTCTCGGCTGTAGGAAGAGACCTCGGTGCCTGGATCTCAGGGGCGAGGTTGTTGGCTGACGCGACTTGGGCGGCCGTGAGAGAACTCTTATTCTTCTTGCCCTTTGGGGGACCTTTGGAGGCGGCCTGGGCGTACGAGGGTTGGGGCACATGGTAGTCGGGCGCGAGATGGCCCGAGATGAAGGTGGTGGGGTCGGGGTACTTCCCTTCGCAGAACGCGTTCGCCTCCCAGGAGTCCGGGAACTTGTCCGCATACGCCCGAGGGTGGCCGAAGAAGGCACGGGTGTCCAGGTCATATCGGGGAATGTCCGGGTCGAAGGTGGAGGAGGGAGCCTTATTGGGGAGGGGGAAATTGGGGGCATAGCCCCCCCCTTATATAGAAGGAAATCCTAGCACAGCCTTTTGCCGCTCGACTCATACCCCAGTATGAGTCGCATATCCGCGTAACCAAGGAAACAATACAATTTGTCATAAACCTTACAAAGGAAATCCCTCATAGCAACCGTGTAACAAAAGAAAGAACACCAAAGTTATCCCAACAAGTATCTCACCAGGGGACCGTGAGAGCAGGGCCCTCTCCAGGGCCGAAGTCCCCTGAGGCCTACTCCGGATTCTCCGGTAATGGTCCAGGTTTAAGTGGGTACCGCTCGTGGATATCATCAACTGCTTTTAGTTCCTTGATTGACTCAGCCGGTTCTCATGTTGTTTCGTCGTAGCCCTCCTATTTTACCAGATATCGCAACCGGTTCCTGACAAACTTGGAATCCAAAACTTCCTGAACCTGTCACTCTTCTTCTCCTTCAACTTCCACAGGTGGAGGTGGTAGGATTATCTGTCCTTCGAGTGGGTTGTTGGCTGCTAGATCCAACAGCGATACGTGGAAAACGTTATCTATTTTCATTGTATTCGGCAGATCCAGACGGTAAGCATGTGTTCCGATCTTTCCTTTGACCTCATATGGTCCATGACGTTTGTTGTCCAACTTTCGTGAAGGTCGACGTGTCCTAATGTTTTTCGCCTTCAGCCAAACTTTATCACCGACTTGGAAGGAGGTAGCTGGGAGTCTGCGTCGGTCAGCATTTTCTTGTTGCTTTTCTTGCGCATAACCCATTTCGGTTCGAAGGTGTACATGATGTTCTGTCATAGTAACAACGAAAGATCGCGCCTCTTGGTCCTCAGTCGGCAGAGCTTGTTCGTCGAGAAAATCTATACGAGGATCATAGCCGTAGTTGGCAAAGAAAGGAGAGGTGCCAGTAGTCTTGGATGCATGATTGTTCCCTATAAATTCCGCCATTGGTAACCATTGACACCAGTCATCCTGTTGGTAGTTCAAGTATGACTGTAGGTATTGTTCCATGATACTATTAACTCGTTCTGTCTAACCGTCCGTTTCAGGATAGAATGCAGTAGATAGCCGTCGGTCGATCTTTAGTCTGTGACAGATGGTTCCCCAGAATTCAGCAGCGAACTGTGGTCCTCGATCAGATATAATTGTCAGTGGCAACCCATGATGTTTCCAGATGTTATCCAGGAATAGGTCGGCAAGAGAGAGGCATCGATGGTCGTACGACAAGGGACGAGATAGTGCATCTTGGTTAGCCGATCTACTACTACCCAAATCGCATCGTTACCGTTACTCCAGGGTAGACCGGTTACAAAGTCCATTGATCTATCTTGCCATGGTCGATAGGGAATAGGGAGAGGTCGAAGGATACCAAATGGAGCGTGACGAGTCGTTCGACTTCTTTGGCAGATATGACAATTGGCTACATATCGTGCGATCTCTTTTCGCATACTCGGCCAGAAGTATCGTCGGGTGATTAGTTCATATGTTTTGGATCTGCCGGAGTGACCAGCCGCAGGGGCGTCATTATTTTCCCTAATGATGGCCAGTTTCAAAGGTTCGTGAGCGGGAACATAAAGACGATCCCGATATCACAGTCGGTTACCATCCCTGGTACATTCGGCTAGGGATATCAGGTGGCTATGTCGTACCCCTTGTTCCAGCATTGTGAGTATCTGGTTTGGAAGGAGGTCAGCTTGATAGGTTTCTGTCCATAATTCTTACAATGGGGAAGCTCCAAAATGAAGCGGAATATTCGCCAACAAACCTAGAGACTGGGACTTGAGAACCACCTGTGTCCTATGTGTCTCGTCTTCTAATATCTCTTCGTCTGTTTGCTCCGCCATCCTTGTCAACGCATCTGCCTTTCCATGTGCTTTACCAGGTACAAATTCAATCCTATAGTTGAACTGTGACAGGAACTCTGACCATCTGGCTTGTCGTTGATTGAGTAACCGTTTTGTGGTAAAGTATCGCAGGTTCTGATGATCCGATAGTACTCTCACAGGCCGTCTGACCAAGCAAGCGCGCCATTCTTCGAAAGCGCGTACCACGGCCATCAACTCTTTGTTGTAAATATCGTAGTTACATTCGGCCAGGGTGTGTTTCTTGGAAAAGAATGCAATCAGATGTAAAAGCCCTTCAGGTCCTGGTTGGGATAATATGCCGGCAGAGCCGATGTCGGAAGCATCGGTTTCCACTACTATCTCTTTGTCGAAATCAAAATGGATCAGAATGGGGGCCGTGGTAAAGGCTTGCTTCAATCTTTCGAATGCGGTTTGACAAAGATCCGACCACACGAATGGTGTACCCTTTTTGGTTAATTGGGTTAGTGGCCTAGCCAGATGTGAATAGTCTTGGATAAAGCGCCTGTAGAAGTTTCCAAATCCTAAGAAGGAGCGGACATGGCATAATTTCTTAGGGACGGGCCACTTGATGATCGTTGTGATCTTGGCGGGATCCATTCAGAAGCCTTCCGTGGTGATGATGAACCCAAGATACTCAATATTGTTGGTGTGAAATTCGCATTTTTGAGGTTTTACCTGGAGTCCAGCTTTCGTTAAAGCTTCCAGGATTTGTTTGACGTGTTCGATATGTTGTTCCTCGTTCTCAGTGTATATCAAGATATCGTCAAGGTATGCTGTACAAAACCAATCCAAAAATGGGCGTAGCGCGTCGTTAATGTACACTTGAAAGGTAGCGGGGCATTGGTAAGCCCAAATGGCATGATGAGGGATTCCAAAAGGCCGAATCATGTACGAAAAGCTGTTTTCCACTCTTCACCTGCTCTCATGCGAATTAAGTTGTAGGCTCCGCGGATATCCAGTTTAGTGCATATCTTTGCTTGTGAAAGTTGCATAAAGGTTTCTTTGACAAAGGGCAAAGGGTAAGAGTTTTTGATCGTTCCTTCGTTAAGTCCCCTACAGTCAGCACATAAGCGTAGAGAACCTTCTTTTTTCTTAACAAACAAAATCGGAGAAGCAGCAGGGGAGGATGATTCGCAGATGAATTTCTCATCCAGATTTCCGTCTAGCCATTCGTATAAGGCTGTTAACTCAGGGTGACTAAGACCGTATATTGGTCCGAAAGGAGGGACAAATCCTGGGCGCAGTGGTATCTCATGATCAAACCTCCCGTAAGGTGGTAGTTGATCTTCTGTTTTCTTGAGGAATAAAGAAAGAAACTCGTGATATTGTTTGGGAAGTATCTGAAGTACCTCATCCTTGTCGAGAACCTTATGTCTGAGAGCACATTGTGCAGCATAAGCCCATAGGAAATGTGGTAACTCTTCATCGATTCCGTAGGCCATTGTAACGTCGTTAACGCAGTTCTTCAAACAATATTCAGATTCAAAAGTAAGGGAGTTAGAAGCGAAGTCAATCTTGACATCGTGGTGTTTTAACCAAGGTATACCGAGTGTTAGATGGTATCCCCCAAGTGTGGTAACAAAAGCAGGAATCATTTCATGGTGGTTGTTAATCAACAACCCGATCTTGGTGATGTGAGTAATCGCTCCGAAACTCACAGGCCGTCGGTCGATGACCATCAAAGGTCGTAGTTCTTTAAGTTCAAACAAAGGAAAGTTATGACACTCGGCGAAAGCCTTGTCGATGAATGCGTATCCAGTTGCTCGGGAATCTATTAGAGCATGGGATCTAATCTCGTTATGGTTGTCAACAATTGTAGATACCAGTATCAGATGATTAGCTTCAACCCCATTCTCCATGTCGTCAAGAGATGAACTGGATAAAGAAAGTAACGAAGAAGGCGATTCTTGTCCAATGACAGTGCCTTGGACTGTACATGGGACAGTTAGTTTTCCGAGTGTTTGGACTCGTGACGAGAATCTTCAGGAACCACTGGCGGAGGTGCACGAATGGCAGCAGCGTTGGCTCTGAGGTGACTTTGTCTGTTTGGACATTGTCTAGCCATGTGGTTTGCTCCCACGCAGCAGAAGCATTGGCCACGTCACATGCAATCTTCACGTTGCGCTTGTAATAGGCGGCATCGTCCAGCCGAAAGGTCCATGGGGCCCGCTTGCATACCTGTAGCGGTGGTGGTAGTCGTAGGAGGAGCAGCTGGTTTCCGTGTCGTGGTCGTGGTAGGTGATCTCCATGTAGAAGATGACCCCTTTCGTTCCGCTGTGCGGGCACGGATCTTGTTATCCACACGTTTGAGTAATATGATATATTGGTCAAGTTCGTCGGGGGTGTCCAGGGTTACAAGTGCGTCCTTGAGTTCAGCGCTTAATCCTTCGTACAATGAAGTTCGCTTCACAGAATCGTTCCAGGATACCTTGGCAGCATATCGTTGGAAATCCGCTAAGTAGTCAGAGAAGTTACAGTTCGTTTGTCGTAGCCTTTGTAGATTCCGTTCAGCGGTACGGACCCTATCAGGGTCACCAAAGGCGTTTTCAAAAAGGATGATCAAGGCTTACACACTAGCTATATTAATGTTTCCTTCATCAATAAGTGGAAGGATTTGTTCCTAAGCTTTCCCTTTCTGGAACCTAACAGCATATGCTAACCGATGTTGGACATCCACAAACTTGTGGGCATCTCCAAGGAACTTGGTTCGTAATTGTGCGATGAACAGGCGAAGTTGGTCGTGAGATCCGTCGAACTCCTGTGGCTTGGGGATTGATTCTCGCTCACGCGGTCGGTCGCCTGTTGGTGGAGCAGGTCCCCCTGCGTTTGCAAGTGCAGCAGTTGCAGTTGCCAGGGCAGTATTTGTATTGGTCAACGCAGTGTTAAGGGTAACTATGATGACTCTGTCGCGCTCTAGGTCAGTCTCGATGGCTCTGTACCTTGCCTCCAGTCCTTGTCCCTCTGTAAGTAAAGCATCGCGTTCTTCGGTCAGTGCATCTCGTTCTTCGGCCAGCGCTTCCCTTTCGTTGGTTAGATTTTGAACACGTTGTTGTAGCTGTTGGAAGCGAGGGTTCTGTTCGAGCGGGGCAGGGGTGCCTTGTCGGGAAATGGGAGGGAGTGCCGGCAGCCCGTTGAGTGAAGTAGCAAGGTCGCGCGCAGTGCGGAGCTGCTGTCTAATTCGATCTTCGGGTAGTTGATCAAACTCATCGTTGGTAACCGCCAACAATTCGGTCAAGGCAGTCAATGCAGCGGTCGGAAGTTCAACACGTCGAGACATGGTGTTGTGTGGGTTGGATCCTCGTTAGACGCTACCTTGTGTAATGGGGTCTTGGCATCGGACGTTAGTCCAAGGCACACAACGACAGAAGGGTACTACACGATAACACTCGTTTAGCGTGAGGGTTCGGAGATAACAATCTCAGGTCGAGGCTGATCCTGTAACGGCAAGTCAAGGTCAGGGTTTGTAGGTTCTTAGCGTAGGTCTTAGATATCAGAATAGAAGACTTTGTATTCTGAAGTACAGGAGTCGTTAAAGAAATACCAGGTAGCGTAAAGAATCAAGGAAATTGGGGGTGTTTTTTATTTTATTTTTATTTTATTTTTAATCATATATTCGTTGATTTCTAGATAACTAAGGTACAAGAACTTGCGTGGAGTGCTAGCTATGACGTGAACAAAACTTTTAAGCAATCCAACAACCCGCTTCAGCCCCCACATGGGAAAAATCAAACCCCTCAAAACCAGAGCCCATCCTCCCCCCTTCTACCACCTAAGACGAGAGCAAGACGGAGCAATACCCTCCTTCAGACACATAAGGAAAAACAAGTATAGAAACGAAAACAGGGAAAGATACAAACCCTTCGGCGGGCTCCCCAAAACAAAAGGAAAGATTCTTACAGCACCAAGTGCCGACCCAGAGGAAAGATAAAACCACTATTGCCGGTTGCCTAACGGTAATGTCCCCGACCTAAGAGGCTATGGGGCAAGGCGTTGTCACGGGCGGAATGTCCGGAATGTCGGCGGCGCTTCGGACTTTAGCATGGGCCAACGAGGTAGTGCTATACCATGACACAGCGTAACCTAATGCGAGGTTTGCGACCGTAGAGTAAATCGCGGGAGCGGGTGAGGAGGGCGAGGGGAACCACCCGGCGAGGAGGGCCACTCAGTAGTGAAGGTGCCAGCTATCATGAGAGGCAGTAGGGTGCCAGCCGGGAAGGCAGATAAGGTGCCAGCTAAAGAGGGTGGAGCAGTACGGTGCAAGTGGATCTAACGCATGGGAAGCAGGAGAGGGAAGGCTCGCCAAAAACCAAGAAGTACGAACGCGGAGGACCGAAACAGGTTTACCATTTTTCGCATACCGACCGTACCGACCGAGCAACTCAGGAGAGAGTGCAATACCAGAGAGCAGGGCCACCAGGGCAACTACTCCACCGATAGCCCGAGACTAGCGACCGCGTGTTGACGAGGAAAAAGGGTTGCCGACTGTGCAAAATGCTAAGCGAGACGTGTCGCGAAGTGCAGGGAAAGGGGTAGGAACGTCGACGCAAGCGTGCTCAATAAAAACAAAACAGCGACCAGGAAGGAAGCCAAAACCCCACGAGAGGGGAGGCCAAAGACCCCAGAGAGAGGAAAGGAGGACACGGGTGCGTGGCACTCCTAGGCAGAAGCTATCACGGGAGTCCAGAGGCGGAAGACACTCTCACCAAGATTTCCCCTGGTGTTGAGATTTCAATCGCTGGAGGTGGAGCGGACGAGAAAGATGTGGAAATTGGGTGCGTTTTTATTTTATCTTATTTTATTTTATTTTTACTTTTTTTAATCATATGTTCGTTGATTTCTAGATAACTAAGGTACAAGAACTCGCGTGGAGCACTAGCTATGGCATGAACAAAACCTTCAACCAATCCAACGACCCGCTTCACCTCCTCATGGGAAAAATCTAACCCCCCGAAACCAGAGCCCATCCCTCCCCCTTGTAGCATCTGAGACGAAAGCAAGACGGAGCAATACCTTCCTCCAGACACGTAAGGAAAAACAAGTATAGAAACAGAAACAGGGAAAGACGCAAACCCTTCGGCGGGCCCCCCAAAACAAAAGAAAGAATCTTACGGCATCTAGTGCCGATGGAAAGAAAATATAAAACAACTATTGCCGGTTGCCTAACGGTATGTCCCCGACCTAAGTGGCTATGGGGTAAGGCGTTGTCACCGGCGGGATGCCCGGAAAATCTGCAACGCTTCGGACTTTAGCATGGGCCAAGGAGGTAGTGCTATACCATGACACAGCGTAACCTAATGCGAGGTTTGCGACCGTAGAGTAAATCGCGGGAGCGGGTGAGGAGGGCGAGGGGAACCACCCGGCGAGGACGGCCACTCAGTAGTGAAGGTGTCAGCTATCGTGAGAGGCAGTAGGGTGCCAGCCAGGGCGGCAGTAAGGTGCCAGCTAAAGAGGGTGGAGCAGTACGGTGCAAGCGGATCTGACGCGCAGGAAGCGGGAGAGGGAAGGCTTGCCAAAGACCGAGCAGTACGAACGCGGAGGACTGAGACAGGGTCACAATTTTTCGAATGCCGACCATACTGACCGAGCAGCTCAGGAGAGAGCGCATTACCAGAGAGCAGGGCCACCAGGGCAACTACTCCACCGCTAGCCTGAAACTAGCGACCGCGTGTTGACGAGGAAAAAAGGGTTGCCCACCGTGCCAATCGCTAAGCGAGACGCGTCGCGAAGTGCTAGGTAAAGGGTAGGAACATCAACGCGAGCGTGCTCAACGAAGACAAACGGAACCAGAAAGGAATCCATAACCCCCGGGAGGGGAGGCCAAAGGCCCCAGAGAGAGGAAGGAGATGAAGGCGTGATAAACCCCCGAGCAGTTGCCACGAGCGGGGTAGATCAGCGGCAGATGACATTCTCACGATGATTTCCCATGGTGTTGACATTTCAATCGCTGGAGGTGGAGCGGATGAGAAAGATGGTGGAAATTGGGGGCTTTTTTTTTTTTCTTTTTTTTTTTTGTAATCATGCGTTCATTGTTTTTAGGTACAAAAAGCCTCATGCAGCGCTAGCTATGGAGAGAACAAAACCTATAAATCAAAAACATATAACAAAGGAAAGTCACGGCACCAATTAAATATCCACTATTGCGCAGGTTTCTCCTCCGCCGGGCCGTTGGCCACACATAACAAGGAAAGCACAACCGACAACTCGGTCGTCTTGCAAGGAAAGCCTACATAAGTCGAAAGAAAGAAACCCAACGGCCCTATACCTCAGCCAACGAAAAAACACGAAAAACCGGGGGGGGCACCCTGGGGGGGGAGAGAGGAAATGGGGGGGAAGAGGGCGGAGTGGTTGGTGGGAACATCGAGGGGGGAAATCCCGTGGAGGTGACGCCTATGAAGGTGGCGAGTCTTTTCAGAAGCGGGAGGGATGACCAGAGTGGGGCTTCGGGACCAACATCAGTGACGCCGTGGAGGAGGCGTGCTCTGCTGTGTTGTCTCGAGGGGCAGGATAGGATGGCATGCTCGAAGGTGGTGGAAATTGGGGGCATAGCCCCCCTCTTATATAGAAGGAAATCCTAGCAGAGCCTTTTGCCGCTCGACTCATACCCCAGTATGAGTCGCATATCCGCGTAACCAAGGAAACAATACAATTTGTCGTAAACCTTACAAAGGAAATCCCTCATAGCAACCGTGTAACAAAAGAAAGAACACCAAAGTTATCCCAACAAGTATCTTACCAGGGTACCGTGAGAGTAGATAGGCCTTGCGAGATCTCTGAGCGATTCCTCAGACCGCAAAAGTAAGACATTTATTGCGCCATAATGGTGACTGGAATCCCTGTAATGATTGGTTTTACTGTAAATTACGTTACTAGTAGGCAATGAAAGAGATGCAGGCTTTAATCCAACCTCGGAAGACCCTCTCTTTTCAATGAGCCTTGACTGTAGCTAATAGTACATTTCTGAACTTGTAGTAAACCTGTAAAATCATTGTAGTCAGGAGAAAATTTTAAAATAGGATAAACTTACAATATATCTTAAGATTAGAAGGCGGATTCAACTTCTACAAATGTCTGGCCATCTTGTTGATTCTTTGTTGATGGTTTGACTACAAGTCTCTTACTTCACTTGATTTACATATTTTACTCAGATATCTTACGGTCCTTTTACCTGCCATCCCAACATGAACTAATAGTATGGTATTGTAAGGTAAACTGATGGTAGATTAGCTACTTTTGGTTTGGTTGTGCCAAGCTGACATGAAACAGCAAAGTAAGCTAAGTTTTTCCGAGCTTTTCAACTGTGAACACGCCTAGTAGTGGTATTCCAAGTTAATAGAGTTGGGAAAACCAAGCTTACTTTGCAGCTTCATGTAAGCTTTACACGTCCAGAAAGAGTTAATGTACCATAATGATATCTTACTTTTACTGAACAATTTTAGCAGGTAGATACGGAGGTCTGGAGGTCCGTAACTAGGGGTATTTAAAGTTAAAAAGTAAAATTTTTCATAAAAGTAAACTCCAGATCTTGCATTAAGGTACTTTATACAACCAGCCAATTGTATTGATAGATTTTCAGTAATATATTTGAGAGCCCTACCAGAAAGTGTTGGTGATAACAGCAAAAATTAGCGTACCTGAAATGAAAAGAATTTTCATCTTAAACTCCCTCCACCGATTATCCACTAGCAAATCAATGGTGAGCAATTATGTTACAAATTCTGAGAGGACTTTCAGTATACCAGTAGGCAATTAAAGAGATGCAGGCTTTAATCCAACCTTGGAAAGCCCTCTGTTTTCAATGAGTCAAAACTGTAGCTACTAGTAGATTTCTGAACTTGTAGTAAACCTGTAAAATCATTGTAGTCAGGAGAAATTTTTAAAATAGGATAAACTTACAATCTATCCTAAGATCAGAAGGATGATTCAACTTCTACGAATGTCTGGCCATCTTGTTGATTCTTTGTTGATGGTTTGACTACAAGTTTCTCACTTCACCTGATTTACATATTTTACTAAGATATCTTACAGTCCTTTTACCTGCCATCCCAACATGAAAGAATAGTATGGTATTGTAAGGTAAAGCGATGGTAGATTAGCTACTTTTGGTTGTGCCAAGCTTACATGAAACAGCAAAGTAAGCTAAGTTTTTGCGAGTTTTTCAACTTTGAATACTCCTAGTAAAAGTTGGATACAAATGGTGGTGATATTTTGATTGCTCACTTTCCCACAGCTCCAAGGGCGATGAAAATATTTTTCATATTATCTACTACCTTTTACTCTACTCATTCGTCTTTGCCAAGAATACCTCCGTGAGCCGAATATTTGGTGACGACTCCAGCAAAACACCGGCCGGCGGAGGTATTCTTGGCAAAGACGAGCGAGTAAACTATCCTCCACAGAACTTGGGGCGATCAACCCTAACACTATCAGTTTAGGGATACTATTGGTCCGTCTCCTCTAGTCAACTAATTCATATTCTAGTACAAACTTGCTCTTACTCCCTGCCTTTTCTAACTTTGAATACCACTTGTAGGAGTACGGTGCCAGTAAAGCCTGTAAGCAATCGGTCGTAATGTACTAGTAACGCGCTAGTACCTCATGACGTTACGGTTACATGTAGGCTATCAACTTGTTAGGTGACTGCTAGTACGGAATGGTAACCGTGTTAAGTGCTATGTACAAGAGCCACGCTTTTCCCAGTGCTGTTGCGTCTCTCTCTATCTCTCCACCACTCCAACTCCAACTACCCCAACACCACCAATCACGATCCCACAAGGATTTCCTCCCCCAACCTGACTCCAACAACCTTTATCCCTCCATGACCAACATAGAAAATAAATCTAGGGACGCAGCTGGGAGGATGGGCACAACTACAATTAACAACTGCGGAATACCAAACCTTCGCCTAATTGATGCCAAAGAATTCTACAAGATGGCTCAAATAGCTCGGGCAAACCAGGAACTGTTTCCGGTGCGTCGGGATGCCGTGTCGACACTTCAAGACACTCCACACCGGTGTGTAGACCCCTTCCCCATTTACATAGAGAGCAGGGTTGACAGTTTAGGCCCGGGTTCCACCGCGATTACAACCAACACGTGCGTCTCCTCAATGCATATGCGGATACGAGGGACACCCCCCTATATCTACCGTTAGGTATCAACAATGAGCGGATACCTGATTTTCCTAAGACAGCTGCAGCCATTTGCGAACTAGATGGTAAGTGAAGCTTACCGAATACAATACTAGCCTGAATACTAACTAATAGGTCCTAGCTTCATGTGCTGATTCCCTGCTCCAAGCCATTGGACTGCCGGAAAACGGCACACTGCTCGCCAAAAAAGAAAGGATCCTTTCTCACATCGGGGTGGCGAGATTTTCCCAACTTCCGTTGTAGCGGGGAGGAATCAGACTCTCTTCTTCCTTCAGACATACCATAGGAACTTGAATGATTGGACCATGTGCCAGGTAGTCCAAAATCTTCCTCCGAAATGTGGGAAAATGTCTCATACCAGTCGTTTCTGCCTTCCCCCATAGTCCCCCGCAGTACCCCCATAGTCCCAGGTGTTGAAAGCCACCGGCGATCACCCATAGTGTTTGTATTCTTTATTTCTATGCATCTGTATTATGTTTACTACCGTACTGTTTCCTTTTCCTTTAGTATTGTTCCTTGCCAATCACTTTTTCTCCCCTCTCCTGTAACTAGGTCCCGATTGATGGAGAAGAACATAGTAGGTCTTTGTGCACAAGAGGCGATCAGGAATCATGGAGACGGATTTCACACTTTACAGTTATTTTCAAGGTCTCCCATATTTCCGATGTGTTTCTGACTTCTGCCAATCATGAGATATTGGGAGGCACACCTCAGGCTTCCATATAAGGGCCCATTCCCTCCAGTGGTTAGAATAGAATAATGCGCTTCTTTTATTATTATTATCATTTTACATGTATCTCTACCTCTGCTTGGCACATGAAATTATTGAGTAGTACAAATTCTTTTACCAAGCAGTGCCCTGCAGTTCCCCATAGTCTCTCCCGCCAATGTGTCCTAAATTGTAGTGCCGGTCGCCCTTACTAACGACCGCCGTCCTGAGGTTTCCCGGGTGAGAGAGGACCGCCTTTTACAGTGCAGGACCGCTGAGAGCACTGCATAATATCGGGTATGGCCCCCCCCGCATGACATATGATTTAGTAGACGACTATAGCTATACTTACAGAAGTCCCTAGCATAAAAAAACCGAAGGCATGAAGTAACATTTTGTAAATTCCCGATGCACATCCGAACTCCTATAGTAAATTCAGCCCCCATGATCTCCCTGTGTCCGGGTTCTTAATGCTGGGGGCTTGTAGAACCAGTATCATATGGCTCTGAAGAGATACCAGAGAAAGACCCAAGTTGGCGGTGGTCCTTCAGCAATGTCTATGCAGGGGAGGGACCGTGGTTGACAACGGAACCTTGAGTTGAGTATTCCTCAGCCGTCCAGTCCGTACGTCTCCAGGGTTGGACGGGACGGCCTACAGCTAATAGTCGGTCTTTTTGGAGGTGCTATGGCGGACTGCGCCCAGGAATGTGAGGATTGGAAGGACTGTGGAGGAGGGACTGCCGTCCTAAAGCTTGAGATTTAGGAACAAAAGTGGGATTGTTAGAATAGATCGCTTGTCCAAGGCTGTGGAGGTGTTTTATTGGTGAGATGGCCTTAGTGTTTGAAGAGGATGACTGACTAGAGTTTCTGGGAAAGAGTAAAAGTAAAACAGAGCCCGAAGAGACAAATATAATATAAAGAAGGATGATTGTTCAAGAGCATACTTTATCCCGAACATGTCTTATCATGTCCTATTTACCCCAATTCCCACAGAGAATGGGTAAACCAGGCATTTCACTGGGGCACAGCACGGTTGGAAATCGTACATGTCCAATCGAATCTCTCTTGCATCATGAACCATCACTCATTCTGTCCCCTTCCACTCCCCTGCTGTCCCCCCGGAGCGATCAATACTACGTACTGTATATCCACTTCCTCCTGCGTCTACCACCTTATCCCTGTCTCTATCAATATCCATCCGTTTATACACCGGATCACCTTACACTCTCTACCTAACCCGATACGCCCACCAGGCAGCTTCATATCAAATCACTCGCAACATAATAAGGTTCGAACAGCGTGCTTACAAACCCCCCTTTGGGTAGTCTATCTACCGCTTAGCGGTAATACCAGTTATTAGAGCAGGACTTCAGTACATATACCTAGTGGTTATAATTTACTTCGTACTTTAGTGTTGCATCAGGTCAGTTTCTTTTTTCTGCTGTTAGTGTGTTAATGTATTTAGTTCTTCCCGCTCTTTGAGACCCCGTGGGGCCCCATGCAGTAAAAAGTAATTTGAGGCGGCAGGATGGAACAGTAGGTGAAGGAATGGCGGTGCACTGTTAGGCTCACTTTCACACTGAAAAGAATGAAATTAACAGTATTATAATTTATGCCACTAGAGACTAATCTATCGACCTACAATTGGCTCTGCAGCGATAAATCTAGGATGAAAGTTCAAGTTACTTTTCCTATCCCTTGAGTACCTTGCAAACAGACTAATCCACCACCCCATCACGGTGCCCCAATATACCACGCACTATTTTCCCCCTCCTCTCCAGCCTAATTCCAAGCTCGATTGGCACTCCAGTTGCCCGAAGCAGCTCATCTATTTTGTCCTCTATTATCTCGGTTAGCTTTTATTTCAATGTAATGTCCAGTAGGCTAGACTTCCCATCGAGGGTGTTGACGTGTCCAACGGTATTAGGGAAATTTGGGATCACATTATTCTCGACTCCGCAGACCCAAGACAATAACATATCCTCATTGACCGCGCACTTGTTGTTCAAAATTCGGGCAAGCTGGTTCGCGTCACTACTCAACCCAAGCCTTAGTTAGCACTCAACTCCCTGCTCGTTCCAATACTTTACCCCTACCGCACAAATTGTGGCATGCAGCCAGAACCGCGAAACCATGATAGAACTCGCGGATTGCTATTCTGCCACTAGTAAAGCTGAGTGGATGAATGAAGGTGAAGGGGTAAACGAAGGAAAAAGATAAACTCACATCCGTTTCATCTCCTTACGGAGTTTTTCTATGGCGTTGTTCTGTCGTATGCCGTTCCGGGTTAGTAGTGTCAGAGTTGGCGGAAGCGGATAGTTGTCGGAGATAAAGAAAGAGGATAGATGAGGGAAAAGACGGGATAATAGATTTAGCGACTCCATTTGTTCTAGACGGAAGGATTGACGAAAGGATAGACGGAATGGTTTATGGTCATGCCTTTCCGTTATTGATATTACGGAGGTATGAAGGCAAATGGGAATATGTCTGAAGGAGAGATCGATAGGTGTGGCAGGTGATAGAATGATTGAGATGGTTTTATTATTTTTATATAGCCTTATGTTTGGTTAGTTAGTTTTGGGAAGATAACGAGCGAATGAAGTTTCGGAATATACCTACTGACTGGACGGTTTGGAACACTGTCCGACTTTTGCCAGATTATACGGTAGTAGCTGGGTGCGAAGTAAGGAAGTCAAGGTGAAGAGAAGAGAAGAGAAAGAGGAGCATTGGGAATGGAAGAGAGGTGAAGTGGAGGATTTGAAGGGAATAAATGAGAGGTGAAGCTGGGGAAGTGAAGGGAATGGAAGTGAAGAGATTAGGGGAACAGTTGCCTCAGAGTTTAACAAATCTTTTATTTTTATGTAAACTAGCCGTACATAGCTAGCTATCGAGATGCGAAACGCATCTACAAACGGGACTCCCCCCCACAATCAGTGGGCCGGCAGTCCGATATAATTGCGAACCGCAACTCTCTTAGCATGAATATCCATTCCCGGAAAAAGCTCCACCCCAAGGGTGACAAAAAGCTCCTCAATTGCTTCATCTAGCACTCTCAGTTAGGTAATACTTAATTGTTTTATTTGGTAAGTTTCACTTACCAGTCATGGCTTTGAAATCACCAAGGGTTGCCGGAAAATTGTCGATTGGGACGTTGCCGATGCCACGGAGTGGCATGAGGAAGGTGTTGTTGTCTACGGTATTCCGATTGCAGAACCGGGAATATTGGGTATTGTCCCTGTTCAATTCATGTTCCAGTTAGCACTCCACTCAACCTTGTAACTATATGGGGAGATCAACACACAAACGGAGAATTTCCTTTTCCAGGCCCACGATTTGCCCACGAAGTTCCTGGATACTGCGGCCCTGGGCATCAACACCTCCCTCCAAGACCCCAACACGGTTCTTTATCTCTTCAACAGCATTCAAAACGGTGTGGGGTGCGTAGTTTTGAATATTGTCGATCTGCTCTCTGATACTATCAACAGCAGTCGCAATGGCCCTAGACCCATTTGCGATGTCACAAAAGGCATTGAAAACGGCACCAAATTCTGGTTGAGCCATTGGTTTAAAGTGACAGGAAGGTATAGGTAAGCGGATGGATGGATGGATGGATGAATGAATAGCGGTGTGGAGGGGTGGAGGGGTGGAGGGGTGGAGGGGTGGAGGGGTGGAGGGGTGGAGGGGTGGAGGGGTGGAGGGGTGGAGGGGTGGAGGGGTGGAGGGGTG
>Ga0307517_10002209_pt1 | contig 31458 bp, 37 predicted proteins | sample 23_EM_MG_FD_194515 | JGI IMG/M metagenome (GOLD analysis project Ga0307517, IMG submission 194515) | Populus trichocarpa ectomycorrhiza microbial communities from riparian zone in the Pacific Northwest, United States - 23_EM | ecosystem: Host-associated > Plants > Roots > Unclassified | place... | reverse complement strand
ACATGCTCTGGTGGGGGACTAGCCATTGGAGAACTGCTTGGACTGGCTCCAAATCTCGGCTGGCGAGTCGGACTGACTGTCGCCGCCCGATGTGGTACTTCTGCACCTCTCCCTTCTGCACCTCTCCCTTCTGCACCTCTTCCTTCTGCGCCTCTCCCTTCTGCACCTCTCCCTTCTGCGCCTCTCCCTTCTGCACCTCTCCCTTCTGCACCTCTCCCTTCTGCACCTCTCCCTTCCGCACGGCTCTGTCCCGAGCCATCGGCAACTCTTCCAAGCGGCCTATGCGTTCGTGGAGGCGAGTAGGGTGAAAGTGATCTGGAATAAGGTGGCGAAATTGAACGGCGACGGCGTCCTCGATGGTCACGTGTTGGGGATCTTTCGTACTCAGGTGAAAGGCTTCGTTGTCTAGGATGCACTGGACTCAAGCTACGTTCGCGCCGTCGCGGACGTTGAGGGATGTCAATCACTTCTACGTAGGGAGGCGAACGACGAGGATAGTAATGGCTAGGGGGTTGGCTGATTGGTGGGAGCGTTGGTGGGAGTGTTGTTGGGGCATAATATCCTGAAGGAGTCCTTGATACATCGCTGGATCTGGGTCGACGACGACGAGGCGGACTACGAGAATAGCTTTCGTCACGACTGGGGCTGTACCCACGTCTTCCATATCGTCTATCAGGTTCATGTGGCCGTTCACGATCATAGGGGCGGTCGTACGGTCTGTCCCGTTCATAAAGAGGTGATCTCCGCCTGTATCTTGGTGAATATGATCTGCGTCGAGGTGAATACGAGTCCGAGCGACGATAATGGGGTTCTTGATGTATGATAACAGGAGGGGCGGCACGATGTGGTGACGGTGTTCGCGATCGCTGCTGCGTTGGCAACACCACTGGGGTAGGAGCAAAAGGCGCCATCCCCGGCGCAAGGACAGTCTGTGGTATCGTACTCATAGGAGGAGGATACATAGACGGCATAGTTGGCTGCATCATAATAGGTTGTCTATCTGGACTTCGACTCCGACTACTGTCGCGTCTTCGAGGTGGCGATCCCTGTGGCAAGATAATCGGAGCAGGCGCCATAGAAGGACCCATCATCGGAAAACCGGCTGGAATGGTTGCAATGGGAGGTAGGGTGTCCGAACGGCGACCCCCAGTATTATCAATGATTATGGGTTGTTGAGGTAGTGTTTGAATTGGAGGTGGAGGGGAATGGGAATATCTCCGCCTGCGTGGACTGTGACTGCGACTTGACCGCGGACTACCTTGTTGAATGACCACCGGTGCAGTCATTGGGTATGGTTGAGGACCAATAGTAGGAACGGCTGTCATCGGGAATGGTTGAGGACCCATGGTAGGAACGGTTGTCATCGGATATGGTTGAGGACCCATGGTAGGAACAGCCGAGATCGGGTACGGATGAGGAGCAGGGGTCCCTGGCATCATTCCGCCAGGCAGTGGGACAAAAGGAGCCCCAGGAGAATATTCACTGATGGGTACTGGGACAGTCATTGGCATGCTATGATGCATGCTATGAGGGACTCCAAGTTCGGTTACTGGTTGAGGATAAGGGCTCATTGGCGGTTGGATAATTGGAGGCTGATGCGTAATTTGCGGTGGCTGTTGAAGTATGATAGTGGGTTGACCTTGTTGACCTGGCATAGGTTGACCCGGCATTTGACCAAGCATACTCGGCGACTCGGAAGGAGAAACGACGTGGATCGGTGGTGGCCCTTGGAGGCCTGGGGTGAAACGGCCATCTGGCCCATTCGTGACAGTTAGAGGTCGAGATCCTCTCCCACTTAAAGGCGACGGGGTCCTTGAATCATCATAAGAACGATGACTACTCGAGTCCCGTCGTCGACGCCGTGGCCCCCTTGAAGGGGTGCTTGGGCTTTCGCTGCTAGGTGAACTCTCGGGGTACGTAACAACATTTGGGCCCATGCTTGGCGGATAAGGGTGTGTTGGGACAGGAGTTGCCATATGGACAGGAAGCGTCGGAAGCGGCGTACCAGTACTAGCCCGGGAAGGTGGGATGAAGGCTATCTCTTCCGAAGGGACATGTGTGGGTGGTTGAGGTCCAGGACCTCCAGGGTGATATTCTGGTCTCGGGATGTGGGGAACTCCACCGGGAATAACTTGACCAGGTTGTTGTAAAATTATCGTAGGTTGTGGGCGGTGTTCAGGAATCACACCTGGGATTACTGGTCCTTCAACTGGGAATGGCTGGAACCCGTGCGGCGCACCGGGAAATGGAGGCGGTGGACCAACTGGGAAGTTGTATCTAATTGCCGTTTCCGAATCTTCAGTAGAAGATTGACTGGAAGGGGGACGACGAGCTGCAAATCACTATGAGATTTTTTTAGGGTTGATTTGAATGATTGTACCTCTTGCTTGCATATCTCGAAGGTCGCGGCCAAGTTGTTCAACCATCGTATACACCCCTCTTAACTCGTTTTGGCGATCACGAACATCTCTTTCTAACCATTCATTAAGTCCTCGCATATACCTCATTAATTCACGTTGCTGATCGACAGTAGCCAGCTGAGCAAGGCGGTTTTCCTAATGAAAAGTTTAAAAGTGCTCTAAAACAATAAATAAAAATGAAATACTCTGAGAATCTCCATCAAAGAATCAAATAGAGGGGGCATTTGAACAACAGTCTGTTTACACATGGTCAGTAAATGTTGTAGACCAAGAAGACCCTACTCACAGGACCAGCTGGCATGGGCATATAACGCATCCCTCCAGGGTCTGCACCACCAGGTGCAGGGGCGGCACTAGTCGAAGGCTAGACTGAAAGTCAGATTTTGAGAACGAGCAAACCGAACTAATTTACTTTGGCTTGTTGGGCTGGACGGTACCAGCTTGACGGACCAGCCCCCGGTGCCTCGCCACCAATATCGGGTGGAGCTGTAATGGGTCTCGTATACGGCTGAGAATACAATAAATAAAATACCAGATCACGAGTCCAAAACTTACGAAGACTGGTTGAGGCGTTGGCCCGGGACCAACACGAAAGCCGTCTGGATCCTGCCTTTGGCCGTCACGATAAACTTGCTCAGGACCACCACGATCGATAGCTGTGTCTCGAAGTTCAGATTCAGAGGGTTCCCTTCGAGGTCTCATTGCCGACCTTACCGGCACAGGGAAAACTAATGGGACTGTGCGCGATCGTGGTATTTCCATCGAAATCGGGCTGATACTTCTTGCACGAGCACCCCGGTCAGCGGGACGGTAAAGGAAGGGTTGGATGCGTGGTAATTCAGAAGGTGTGGTCGGGGGTACCTGGGCTGCTGACAAAATTTCATCCAGCTGCTGAGCAATCGAAGGACCAGCTGGGGCAACCATAGGCACTGGCATGTGTCGAGTTTCCGCATCAGCGGGGGCCGCCAGGTCACGTAAAATAGATCGGAGGCGCCGTAAAGAGTCTGTGCTATCCGAGATAGATGTTGTTCGAGGTGGGCTTGGAGGATGCATAGGTAGCTCAGGTCCCCGTGGGTGACCTTGATCAAGGAGAGTTTGTATGAGGTTCTCGATACGTTGTAAACGATCCGTGAGTTCTGGCGTATGGTCCTCTGGCTGCCTTTGAAGTGATTCTAAAAGGTCACGATTGTTGTTTTGACCATCCTCCAAAGCTTGAAGCTGATCTTGAATTCCTCGAAGAGCCCGTTCAAGGGCCTCCGGAGCTTGTGGCATTGTCGTGCTTGCCTCAGACAAATCACTGGACGGAGTTACAGGGCTTGACGATATACTCGAGGAACTTGTCACTTCAGTCATCTCACTGGTACGGGCCTCCCAAACGGCCGGCGACGGCAGGGGTGTCTCCAATTCAGCTTCAAAAATATCATCGTCCGAGTGGTGTGAAGACAAATAGGAAGAACTGCTGGCATTGCTTGTGCTACGAAGCAATGAGACTGGAGCAGGCACAACAACTTCTACGACACCTGGAAAGACCGGCGACAGAGCGACATTGTCTCCTGCTGGTTGGTCGACAAGTTGGATGCGAGGTGGAGTTCTGTGGACCGCCATAGGTGTCCGAGGCGAAGGGGTTCTTCGTAGGTAATCAGTGAGGTCTCGAAGTTCATCTCGTAGCGCCGTAACATAGTCCACAAGTTCATGATGATCGAGACCCCTATTTTGATCATATGTGCGCACTACGTCTGCCAATCCATCTATATCACGACCTGGATCGCGCTGAGTGAGCGCGCTGATTGAAGATGGTAGAGTACGAAGACTGGATTGCTCGGTGGCTCCGCTGCCTTGTGGCGTCGTGATAGAAACTATTGCTGTTCCCTCTGGGGTTGGAATCGATGCTGCAGGTGGGGGACTTGGCATAAATGGGTGCTCCTTGAAGATCATTAAGCAAGAGATAGCTCATAAATTAAATAGAAACCTACGGATGGTGGTTGCACGATTGACAATAGAGATGGTTCTGTTGACGGTGATGGAAGCTCGACTGGTTCTTCACCATCGAAATCGATTGTTGATGGAGTTAGAGACGATTCCGTGGAATAAGAACTTGAAGAGATAGAAGGGGTCCGCGACACAGATAATGAACTTGATTCAGTCGTGAAATCCAGCGTCGTTGGAGTCTCAATGTCCGTCACTGAGGAAAGGGATGAGGGTAGAGCGGGGACAGGCGTCAAGGGAGGTAATGGGGAGTGAGCCGCAATACTGACTGGAGCAGGAGATGGCGGAATCGTGCTAAGACGCCCAACAGATGAAGGCGAACCGGTGGGTCGGAGGATTGAAGTTTCGAATGAGACTTCCATCCCTTCTGGTAACATGACTGACCGAACTGACGGAGAAGGCCGTAAGATAGATGATTCATATGATAAATCAGTTGCAGTTGCCCACGCATGAGGACTGGGTGGAATGGGGGACGAAGACTCAGTAAAAGACGACAACGAGACAGAAGAGATAGAGAGAGACAATGATGGCGTTCTCATCACTGATACAGGACCTGGAGGAGGAAGCGTCGAAACCACTGACGATGATACAACAATCAGAGATGTTGGGGTAATAACGGATGTTGATTCAAGCGTAGAAGCAGGCAGGGACGAAAGGAGGCTCAAACCCTCGGTTACGGATGACTCAGTCGTGAGTGGTGGAAGGTGAATGGATGTCGGCGTATCCACATCCCTTTCTAGCGTGGATGGGCTTAATGGAGACGGCGTTGGCGATAGCGACGGTGACCGAGACGGTAAAGAGGGTGGAAGAGGTGGAAGTGTTTGTTCAATCCTCCGAGGAGTGGACGCAGCAGTCACTGGAGTTGGCGTAGTGGGGGTAATGGAAGACTGGGGCTCCGATTCCAAAGACACCTCTGGTTGAGGGGGCAATGGTTGTGGAACGGGTTGTGGAAGGGGTTGTGGAAGAGAAGGCGACCGTTGCGAAATTATTTGTGGAAGAGAAGGTAAAGGCCGCGAAAATGGTTGTGGAAGGGAAGGCAAAGGTTGTTGTGGAAGTTGAGGTGCCTCGAGTGGCGGTAGTTGTCTCGAAGCTTGTGGGGGTATAGAGGAAGGTAGAGGAACATCCACAGCATCTAACTCAGAAAACAGAGATCCAGGGGATCGGATAGTCGGGATTTCTGAGGGTACACGAAAATCTGGAAGTCCGATCGATGATAACTGTGGTGTGCTGGTTACAGACGGAATCTCCGGAATACTTTCAATCTCTCCAGTCGTGTCGTAGACCGAAGGTGGTGACGACTTCGGGGGCTCGGAGGCCGTTCGATAGGTTGAGATGGAAGGGGCCGACCAATACTCGGAGCCTGGTATCGTCGGCAAAGACTCGAATGAAGTGATAGACGCCCTGGACGACACAACGGCTGCAGTCTCGAACTCGGTACTCGCCAGAGAGGCAGTGACATACGTCTCCACTGGGAGTTGTGGGAGGGGAACAGCTATAATGGGGCTAAGCCGTGTTGGTGTTGGGGTCACAGTCCTCGTAACGCTCGTCGTCCTCGTGAAGTCTGTCAAATCAGAAGAAGGGCAGATGTCATACCCGGTCTCACTCGAGGAAACGGGTGTGTGGTCACCAACACCACTACTGGAGCTTTCTACAATGTTGGTTTCGGCCTGCAAAGTATAGCTCCCACTGCCCGGGGTGTAGTCACCACTATGGGAGTAACTGCCACTGGCCAAGTAGCTACCACTTCCAGAGTAACTTCCACTCCTCGATCTTTCGCTTCCAGAGTTGCTACCGGTGTAGCTTCCGGTCGGCGTTCGACTGCGACTATCCGAGTAACTGCGACTTCCGTAAGTCCCACTCCCGTTGATCGACAAGGAACCACTCCCGGGCGTATAGCTTCCATAACTTGTGGTGGGAGTTCTGCTTCCTGGCACTGTATCTTCATTCTCCTTGTCCGATGACGAGCGGGATACCTCCGTTTGATATCCAGAGGGCCGTAAACGGGCCGTACTTGCCGCGCGTCGTCTGATAACCTTGGCACGAGATAATGTTGAAGGAGATTGTGCGAACGAAGTCTCAGAGTCATAATCACTTCCAAGAGAAGTGGAAGTGAATGTTGACGAAGGCATTTGGGTTGCAGATGTCGCTGGTGTGAATTCGGTCAATGTTTGCGACGCCGGGATAGACGAGTGGGGAGAATAATAGGTCGACGAGACGTTGGATCTGAGGCCATCAGAACTAGCACTGAAAAAATGTTCCTCGTCGCTGCTGACGCGGCCACCACTTCGAGGAGGTGGAATGAGAATAGTTTTTCCAAGTGATGAACCACTCGTCACGGTCACCGGAGAACCAAACAAGTTATTTGAACCTCTTGCTCGGGACAAAGCTTTCCTAAATTCTTCATCTATGTCCGTTGTTGACCCACTCCTCTTAAGAGGACTTCCACGGCTCGGAGTAATTGAACGTCGATCACCTGGGTAGACATAATCTTGGTTTTGGATAACCGTGTCGTCTACAGTGCGGCTGTGGTGGGAAGACATGATGGAAGATTGACGAGAAAGGCCAGGCGAAGAAAGCATATCCGAGATGTCAGGGATGGAGCTGAGAGGGGGTACAAATAACGTTGATCGAGACCCGTTGCTGGAGTGGCTTGCATCACTATCAATAGTGAGAATTGTTTGGATGGAACCCGTCGGCGACCGAGTGACGGATACCGAATCTGGCACGTTGCTTGGCCTACTAACGACCTCCCTGTATAACCATAAGTAAGCAAAAAAATGTGGAGAAAGTAACATACCAAATCCTGTTCTCCCATTTTTGCCTTTCGAGAAAACTCTCCGCTGCCAAGCGTTCAACTCCGTCCGCGTACATCATGTGGAAAGGCACCAGCATTTCTACCAAAGGCATACTACTCAGCTCATTGCTCTGTTGCCTGGCAGCAATTGTACCGACATCATCGCGAGCAATTGGATGTGTAGGCGATGGTGCAGACTGAACACTGGTGCAATTTAGAAGATCCAAAGCAACGATCCCGCGACCTCCTCCCGGGGAAAGCCAAGTCAAGAGCAAAGCATGAGGATATAGAAGCGCTTGGCATCTTTGCCAACGATACGGTGGAGAAGCATGCACGTTAAGGTACCAGAGAAGACCTATATGCGTTGGCTAAAGGGAATTGATTAGTCAGGGTTGAGAATAAATGGTCATCACATACTGGGTCGTTACTACGCGCGTAAGTGCTAAACTCAGACAGATCAAACCCGGGGGGAAATGCACCGCTCCTTCCACTATTCACGCTGGCTGCTTCGCCTTCCTGGGAAACTGGACGGGTAGGGGTTATAGGAGCCCCCCCTCCGGATTCCCTAAATCTTGCTCGGACACCCTCGATTCTACGACGAACACCATAACGTCTGTCATCGTCATGAGAAACGGACGATGCAGTTGTCGGAGAAGCGGGAGAGGCTGAATTCCTGTCTCGTTCCTTCCACGAAGCGACAAGATTTCGAACCGAAGCAGGTGGTGATTTCGGTGGACTTTGAGGTTTACGTAATGTCAAGGTTTGGGTAATAGTGCCTCGAGTGAAAGTGTCCTCTGACCCTGTGATGGTTTTCAAATCAGTATTTGGTGTTGTGTACGACCCAGTTTGCGTGATCGTGTTCGAGAAGGCAGAAGGCGTCGCCGTGTACGACGCTGTTGTGTAACTGGGCGTCGTATAACTCGGAGTGTCAGAGCGCATACCGGTTGACGTGCTGAACCCACCCGTGCTTGGCCTCACAGGCGGGGAAAGCAGACTCGAATGGGTACCAGGTTCGGGATGTGAAGTGGAGGAACCGAGACGCAGTTTGGACGGCGACGAAGGGCGCGAGCTATGGGAATAACTAGTGGACATATAGCCGCTGCTTGTCGTGGCGGGCTGGTTGGTGCTGGCCATTGGGCTTGATTGACTCGGCGTCGATACGGCACGAGAATGGCTCGCAGTGGGATTTTGGGGGTCGAAAATGGCAATGAGCTCAGAAATAGGACGAGTACGATCAGAGCCTGGTTCTGTTGAAGAACGAGAATGGAAAGGGCCTCCCAAGAAACCCGACCTGCGAGCATTGTCTGGAGTGCCTCCGAGAGGACGGGACACACTAGAAAAGGAAGTCGATGAAGGACGGGATTCCTCCGTTCTCTCTGTGATACGGCTTAAACGTGCACGAGGGTCAAATGACTGATCCACTGGAGATCGAGGGGAAAATGTAGGAAGAGACACAAAGGATGGAGAACCTAGGTAAGTCCCCGGGTAGGTGAATGTGCCAGTAGCAGAGGAGAATGTCGGTCCGGTCGACGAATATGATCCTGGAGACCATGGAGTATAAGAACGTTCTGTGTCACCGTAGTCTTCATCCAAGTTGTTCAGGGTGTCGTCGACTTCATCAATAGAATTGCCCTCGTAGTACCCGTCGTCTACATCGTCATTATACTGGGATGGTGATGGCGAAATGTTGAGACGCCTTGTATGTGTTGCAGAGTCTTCGCCGTCCGAAGAAAAGCGCTGCGAATCTGCAGAAGCGACATTAGAGCGAACCCAGGAAAAAAGGCAAAGCTCCTACCAGAACGAGATGCGTATGAAAGTCTTGAAGGTGATAGTGTTTCTGCGCTAACTGAAGCCCTCCCTGAAGGGGACCAAATTTCGGATGGGTCAGTAGACATGGCTAGCGTCAACAACGAGCAGCCACCACCACAATGTTGATATATCAACAAGTTCAGGGCAGGCTTGAACGCGTCGCGTCGATCATGTGATGCTCTTCATCACTCTAATTAAACTACAATTAGCCCTCCAGCCTTCGTTCCTGAAAACAACGTGGGCTTCTTATAAAAGTTTTATACAAACCCGATCATTAAAAACATTGTTAGATCCTAAAAGAGCGGAGGATCCAAATGTCTATGTCAATCCGGCTCTTGACCAATGGATCCGGATCCGAGCTACTATGATACACTGGCAGCTAATCGCATTTCTTTAAATTACTTTCCTCCTCTATCACTAACAACTTGAAACGAAACAAAAAACCCACTCCCTAATTCAAAGTTTGAGATAAACTGGTCGCACTGCAACTACTCAACGCCCCGGACGACATGTCAATATTATGTACTCAATAAATGATCTTGGGGGTGTCCTCGGTTCTTGTCATACTCAATCAATCAAGGTCGCTGGTCCACTCTGCTGTTGACCAAATGCCACGGCCCATCCTTTCCAGTTCCTCCATATGCCCCCTAATCCAGCGATCTCCATCTGCAAACTAAAGGGCATAAACACGGAACTGCCAACAAACTCGCTAGATGTGGAATTACAAATACGGCAAGAAGGTAAAGAAGATATGGCACGAAATAGTCCAGACTCCAGGTTGGCCCGCCAACGATACATGTCTCCCCCAAACTCCTTCTCTTCTCCGTCAACGAAGGACAATCCGATGCCTCACGATACCAAAACATCCTCGAGACTTTACAGGACCGGAAGAAAACTCGTCATGCTTCGTATTGGTAAAGTAAAAGGTTTCGCTGGTATGTTCTGGTTGTGGTCCTTTCCAGCATTTGCTTGATAACCCGCACGGGGATTTTCGACAAGGCTGCTTGCAGTTTGCTCCGTAGCTCCCCGGACGTTGTAATGCGTAAAGGCGCTATTCGGAATCAGTACGCTATCATGCATCAATGATGACTTTCCTGCAAAGTTCAGTATCTTGCGGCTTCTTGCCTCCAGAGGAAATTCTCCATGGGGAGTGAGCAGCGATGAACAGAAAGTAGCTAATAAGATCATATTGTCGATTTCAGAGTCGTCATTTGAACGTTGAACATTGTCTCGCTTTCCGACTATAGTTAAGAGAGAACCCTGGGAGAGATCTCAATGTAAGCTTGATCCAAGACTTACATGCATTAAAGAGAAAATGAAAGCTCTCCAAAATGCCGTCTAATGTTGTGGAAGAAATTACTGGAGAAATCATTTGCGTCAGTGATGCCTTGAGCTGGTACGACCACGGCAATATGGCTTCTCAACGTCAACATCTAACTGGAACCCAACAAACTTCGACGCCGCACCTCGATGGGTACCTAAAGGGTATCAGGGACGAATTCGATCGTCTCAACCACGAACTTGATGAAACAAGGAAACAACGGGACGAATACATGACGAAGTGTACGTCTCGAACATCCCCCTGTGTAGTTCTTTAATCCAACTTTTTGAAGACAAGAGTCAGATTGAAGAACTGCGGGAACTTCGTCAAACGATCTCCCGCCGCGAAGTTTGCCAGCACGGCCAGGACATCGCTCATGCGGACGATAACCCTTCTCCCCTTATCTCACTGATACCCTCATCTGAAGACGCTGCCTCTGATCGCCTGCACGACCCAGAAAACGATAAAGTGACCGTTCACCTCGATGGAGAAAGCAATCAGGAGAGTGGCCAAAATGAAACGCTTGTCGCGCCCACCATCACTGGAGCTGCATCTCTGTCCCTCCAGGCGAATGTAGCTCCTGTCAACGAACCTGGGTACTCTGCATGGGTCGTTGAGTTTAGTGGCGATACGACGGCTGCACTAAATCTGAATCTGGTGTACAAGCTGATACAAAAGTGGAGAACCAGGGTGACGTTTAGTATGGATGGGAAGTATCTGGCTTCGGCATCTAGTTCGGGTGTAGTGTCCATTTTTGATTCGAAGACGGGGAAAAGAATCAGGTGAGTTTCTTTACATATCTTCTCTAATACTCAATCCCGACAAATGTCAGTGTCATGAAGGACCTCTATTGCGATGAAAAATCTCAGCCTGCATATAGATGTATTAGCTTCAGTCCCGATGGCAAGTATCTCGCCACGGGGTCGGACGACGGCAAAGTACGGGTACGTTTTCCAATTCTGCAGTGGAAGAGTATTAGGTTTATATTTTCTTTGCCCCAGATATGGATAGTCTCCCAAAGGAGAATTAGAAATATATTCAAACACCAACACGATGTCTCTACTCTTAATTTCTCACCGAACGGTCAATGGATTGCCTCTGGTTCATGGGACATGACGGTGAGAATATGGAGGCTTCGCGATGGATCTTCGAGAGTCCTCCTCAGTGCCTCCAAATTCAGTCCTTGGTCCATTCGATTCAGTAGGGATGGACGACACATTGCATCGGGGTTCGATGGAATACTGATATGGAATGTGCGCACAGGAGAATTAGTGGCGAAATGGCAAGGAAGTGATGGTGCCCAAAGTCTGGTGTTCAGTCCTGATGGCAAGGGCCTGCTGAGTGCATCATCAAGGGATAATATAGTTATACATTGGGATGTTGCTTTGCTGGGATCGCTTGGAATCTGCGATCCACCGAGTTCCAGCATGGTGGAAATCTCTCGCCTCGTCGGTCACACGGTGTGTTCATCATACAATGTTTACCCACCTTTTGACTCAAATCAACACTATTTAGGATTACATCCACAGTGTTTCCGTTTCACCTGATGCTAAATGGATTGCGTCTGGCTCATGGGATAATACTGTCCGGATCTGGAATGTGCACGACGCCACATTGCATTGCATCCTGCACAGTCCTGGAAACGTTTGGTCTGTTGATTTCAGTCCTGATGGGAATTATCTAGCAATCGGGGGCGATTTCGAAGGCGATTTCGAAGTAACAATTTGGAATTACGCGAGCCTGTAGTCTCAGTATTTCTAGTAGATCGGTCAATGATATTCCAGGCAGTCGGAACCCATTAAAATCCATTGAAATTTGAGTCCAAGACTTCCTTAATATCAAGATGTCGATTCACTTTGATGAAATCAAATATTCGCCTTGCAGGAGGGGACAACGGCTGGAACGCCTGGTCGATAACCTCAGTATGACTAATGCCAGAGCCCTGGCCTCGATCCAAATCAGGCGAACCCGGAATACTTCAGACCTCCATCGTACTTGGGTCGGTGATGCTAATATACAAGGAATATACAGAATAGAACACTGGTTGGTAGGGGTGGCAAGCATGAGTCTACCGACCATATCTTTTTCGGAAGTTAGATTGTGAAACTAGCGACAGATCTTGAACGTACTTTTGCAATTCCCATTCACGATTATCTAAAGGACAGACATTCCTCGTTTTCAACCAACGGGAAATACAGTGGAAGTGGAATGCATGCTAGAAGACGATCACATAATCAGGTACAGCAGAAGAAAAGTGGTGAGTTGTCCAACATTGCAAATCCCCCATGCAGCATTACACTCTTCGCTCGTTGCAGAGACTTGGTTTGCTTGACAATCGATGCCTTCGGATTGCATTATTATGGTTCTAATGGATCCAGGAAGGTGAAACATACAAAGATCCATAATGTGATTCCTGCAGATGGCACAGTTATCAACCACAATGTCTTGAAAATCATTTTTAGCGCCGATAGCGAATATTTAAGTAAAATCTCACCCCACGCCCAAAGGGCTACAGCGTTCCACTATTGAGATATGTATTAGCTCCGTGTGCCCAGCAGAGAGAGTGAGGCGGGTTTCGACTGACCTTTTTGACTTCAAACCGTGCCTTTCCATTGTCTTTGGCCTCCTTTCCCTTTGGTACATCAATGTTCATTTCGGTATCGGCCATATCTCAGAAAGGCGTGGATAGATTTGAACAAAAGACTTGGAGGTGGTGGTGGTCAAAAGTAAGCAGCGTCGCCATTATTTGGTCCGTTGTGAAAGGGCAAACAATTGGATTCACAACCCTCAACATCAAATTTAATCGTTGGATAATGTCGGCAGATGACAGCAATACCTGGTCTTTTGCACAGACCTTTACTCCTCAATTTCAATCTATGCGAACTGGTCTGCACCTCGAAGTGACTTTAATATGTCTTGCCCCTGAACGCTCAACCTGTAGCCCTGGAGACTCAAATTGAAGCAGCAAGAATCAGGACACCAGTTTCACCAGACTTGCTCCAAGAACTCTCTATCTCTCTGGCAAAATTGACCAAGGCCCTTGGTGATGCTACAGGTCTGATACCTGTCTACGATCAGAAGCAATATGAGAATGTGCGCATTGTCTGTATCCCTTGTCAGATCTCTCATTAATCGTATCCCAGCAATTAAAGGTGCTGGAACAGTCCATCGAATTACTCCGCGGTTCTGTCCCCAAGCCAAAATTTTCTTTTAAACGCAAACAGCCACTAGTTCAGCCACAGACGCCTCTGAGTGAAGTTAAGGCCAATCCACATGTGCAAAAATCACAACCTGTTCCCATTGCTTCCAACAGTCTTGTATTTTCATCTCGATCCAATGAATACCTTACGACAGCGGCTCCACTCAACTACACGGAACCGAGTGATGTGTCCATTTACAACCTTGACAACTGTGTTGTCGACTTCCTTGGGAAAACCAAAAATGAAACTCCAAAGATATCGGCCCTGCACGGTCGTAACCTCACCAACTGTGTTCTATATCTGCCGCTTATCGAAGGAAGCGTTCTCCTACACGATCTGAAACATTGTACGGTTGTTCTAGGTTGTCATCAGGTATGCTGGTTTCGAGTCCTCCTTATATTGTCGTTCAATAATTTCCGCAGTTCAGAATGCATTCGTCAACGAAAGTTGACGTGTATCTATGCATTTCATCTCACCCTATTATCGAGCATTGTCAAGAAATACGATTCACACGATACTTGACCGAGTTCCTTCCAGAGACTTTGACGAAACAGGTAAGGCCTTGAGTGTCCCATGGCTGGAATTCGATTTGATGTATCTTTCTAGAATCCTTTCCTTGTCCATGATTTCTCCCACATCCGTTCTACGCCTTCACCAAACTTCACAATGCTAGAAAGCGAGGAGACAAATTCCTTGGAAGAAAAGCTATTGTCCCTACGTGGGAAAGGTGATACCACTGTGGCAGGCATCCAGTCTCTTACACCAACATAGTCATTCCAATACCCTATTTTTTTATCTGGGTGTATGTAGTCAATTTGAATCTGACTTGCCAAGCGCCGTCCGAATTTTGCCGGGATATGTGATGTTTTCTCAAGTGTCCATGTGCCGGTCTTCGTACCTGGCTCCACTTGGCTCCACCACAATATATACATCCTATCACGAACTCCCACATTCACTCGTTACTCGTACCACTCTAAATAATTGGCATGTCAGCAGGAGAAGATATTCTCGCTAGTTGTTTCGGATGCTGCAGTGAGTTGCACCCTTATCCTTTGATTCATATACATGCAACTTTGAACCCCAGCTCTCGCCATCTGCGCATCCATTGCAAATCTCTGTAACAGAAGTGTGTAATCCGTCATCCCAACACCGGCCTGAAATGTTCACTGAGCACTTTCAGACACTTATGGCAGCGGCATGGGCTCCACTTCGCATCAAGCTGGATGCTGTGGTTCTTGTTTCGGCAAGTCCTTTGACGGGGATGCGTTTGACGAGGCAGTGAGAAAGGACATGGAGGATACCCGAGATAAATCCCTACCTGTCCCACAACAACAATTGGCACCCTCCCAGGGAATGGCAGTCACTGATTCCGGTACCTGAATGTATATGCCCTCTGGCAACTTCGTGAGTCCCTTCTACATCAGATTCTCATCTTCTCGCCTAATTCTCTCCTACGAACTTCCAGGATAAATCAGCACACCAAGTTAATTCTGGCGTTAGTATGCCGGAATTATGTCCTTGCCATAATACTTCTCCCAAGTAACTGTTGATATTCTTAACGTTTTCGTTGGATGGATGTTCCGCTGGCTGAGATAATTGCTATAGACTGAATGAGACAGGGGCATGCTGCAACACACAGATTATACCAAGAACCGGAACTCTCCTCTCACCTTGACGTTTCGCATATGCAACTGTAACAGCAACGTTTCAAATTTGATGAATGCCGCACAAATGGCACGTGTTGGTCGTGATCGCAACTTGAAACACTCATACGAGTCATAGTATTACCTCTGTAACAGACGTATTCACAATTCACTTTATTACAGCATTTTCAATCCCGAACAATCCAAGTCACTTAGCTATTTTTATTTAATCCGATCTGAAAAGGTCTGTCAGAGCCATCCCATCGGACAATGTTAAAATTAACTTGAAGTGTGGATCCGACACTAGATCGTAAATTAGGGACTCGATGCAAGTCTGTATTAATCCTGTACACCATTGCACCGATCGATGCAACTAGGATTTAGAATCACTGCATGACAACTGATTACGGCTGAGCGCTGCAAGAAGAATAACCATATTGGGAATTTTGACTTACTATCTGAATATTCTAAATATGGGCACATTGTGCTAATCTGGTACAACGACCAACCAGCTTCACGAAGACCCTCGAGTTGATAGATTAATTAGTTCTTGGATCCAAAGCATTTTAAAATACGTCCAGATGAGACTTGATAGCGCTCGGAGTTCTGCCATGGACTTACAGATATGGGTTTCAGTGACTCAATGAGACAGCGAGGAGGCGCGCGGCACCGGGAGCACAGCAGTGGTCTATCATCTAAAGACAGCTGATTGTTAGATACTTGTAGACGAGCTCGCATCGTACTTACCGGCGTGGGCTTTGATCGAGATTCGTATTCGTGGTTCGGTGTATGATGATTGGGCTATACCGTGACTCTTTGAACCACACCCCTCGACTCGCCTCGGAAGAAAAAAGTTGTTTGTAGGGATTCCCATTTTCCAGATCTTTCGGATCGGAACACGACTGCACTGCTGCTTTCTGTTTGTTCCGTTCACCGATTCACGTCCATTTCGTGGTACCCTTTCGTGCTGGTATAATGCACTGAACTGTACATGTTGTGATAAAAATCAGAACCTATTCCCATATCCAGTGACTATTTTTCTCGTCCGAGGAGGTGCCAACTCATCCCGATGGTGAGATGGCACATAGTCACATTCAAGTACCTGACTCAGGGCAAGTTGACAAGTCAGATTAGGATTAGAAAGGCAGTGTGGAAGTGACTCGAGAGAAATTCAAATGAATGAGTCACTTTTCTGTCGATTCTTGAAACTTTAACTGGATTCGGCAGGAGGATTACGCATCAGAAGGCGGCATGTAGGTGATTACCCTACACCAGTGTCATAAAATGACAAAACAGAAATATAAGCGGTCTCCGAATCCCCGATCTCGACGGGGGAAAGTCAAGTCGTACTAACAACTTTTGTAATCAAAATTGCTATCCCCGACAAGTGGCGGCAGAGCAATACCGAAATCCCCAGCCTGGACTCAGATTCGGCTCCAAACGGCTCCAAACGCCCAGCATAGCTAAACCAAGTATCCCAAGTTTCGTCACAGTTGTGAAGACTTCATTGGCGTCAGAATCCAGGTGGTTACTCGCTGACTCCGTCTTGGTGTCGCATCAGATCGTTCAACGGTTCCTTCTTCATAAAAAATCAACAGTATTTCAAAGTTCAAACGTTCAACGTTCAACGTTCAAGCTCGACTGCCTTAACGAAGGAATAACCAGTTGACGACGGGATCGGTACGACCGAGCCATCAAGAAGGATCTCGATAATATAGGCACGTGATCCATGTTTACCTTCGAGCCCTTTCGAGTATGATGGGGAATCTCCGAAGGGGAATCTAGATCTGCGTTTATAAAATTATTTATCGAGCACTCCTTGAGAGATCCTGTCATGTTACAAGTACATTAAACAGAGCAAGGGCTAAAACCGAGTGGTGTTGCTAACAAAGAATACAAATGTTTCTAAATCCCATGAAAAGAAGTAATAAGTTTAGTGATTATATTATCAGTTGCCTAACATAGATGTAGCCCATGGATCCAGTTTGGAGCAAAATTCAAACGAAATGCAGCGCCAAGGAACTTTAGGTGAGCCACTGGCAGTGCCCGCAGCTATTTGGCCCTGGAGTGACTCAGGGACTTATCGCACGCACGCTCAAGGAAGGCGATGATAATTCGGGCTTGACGCATGTGTCCGAGTCATTCGATTCAGTTCTTGGCCACGTAACCTTCAGCATTCCGTCGGAGAGCTTTGCAACAATATCTGACTCCTACGTTCAAATCGCTTAGTAAGTGCTTGCAAAGAGGTAGAGGAAGGAAACCCACTTTTGTGTTGAGTGGCAGCTTGACGCGACGTTGGAATGGTCCGTATCGTAGTTCCCGTACGGCTGCCCCTCGAGGTGATTGTTCCGCAGGGTGCGAAGAAGATTCCTCCAGTGGCTCAGACGGACTTTTGTACGACGGTCGCCTTTCACCATGAATTATGAGGTCCCCGTCTCTGATTGTAACATGTATTTCATCGCTTCTCAACCCGGGAACCTCGAATACAGCTTCAATGGTTGGTGATTCAGGATCGTCAATGATGTCAGCACTGAGAACAACTCGAGTGAGTATCGAATAATATTATTTTTAAAAAGTCGCCTACCGAGGGATATACATTGGGGATTTTCGACGATGAACTACCTGAATCTGACCTTCCTGTAAAGCCTTCCAACACTTCCAATTGGCTAGTTGATTTGCTATATGAATCAATTTGGGATTCTGCAGCAGGAGAGGGTCGCCTAGAATTGGGGCGGCCCCAATATTCGCTTTAGATAAGGACGAACGTGGTCTGGGTGAAGGGGAGGTAGACATTATTATGAGGAGGAAGAATGAGAAGGAAGGAAAGTCAGTGGGGCTTTTATAGGTTTGTGGTGTGACTCGAAAGGGGATATCGGGCGCCAAATTGGTAAGGCCCTACATATACCCCAGATGTGTCATGGCTGTATGTATCTCGGAAAAGTTGGAAAGTTTACAGAACACGTCGATGGGTCATCGAGAACATTGAAAAACTGGCCAGAACGTTCGAACCATGTGTGACCAATACCAAACAATGCCACAACACCGCCCCACTGCGTGCTTGTTTCAACACTGGTTCGCAAAAAAGAATTTACCGCGAAACGCGATGTCCAAAGTCGTGTTTGGTATGTCTTCGGAAACCTGACCATGTTGATGGTGTCTTACGGCCTAATAGTCGGAAATGTCCCGTACAATATGGGCGAAGAGCAACTTATCGATGTCTTCAAGTCTGTTGGGCAAGTCATTGGCTTTAGGTATGGACGCATACGCGTCATGGCCGGCGCAGCTTTTCATCGTTATTGTAGGCTAGTTTTTGACAGGGAGACGGGGAAACCGAAAGGATATGGGTTTTGTGAATTTGCCGGTACCATCATTTCAGTTGTGTGGCTCTTTCTTTTCTGACTGCTCCATTCCCTCCACTGCCTCGATACTCCACTTTTCCGATATCACCATCGGTCAAATTTCAATCGCGAATGTACCATACGCTTTTCATTTACCCTCCACAAGACCATGAAACAGCTCTCTCTGCCGTTCGAAATCTAAATGGAACGGACGTCGGAGGTCGACCTCTTCGAATAGACCTAGCGGATTCCGATCCATTTCTCGAGGGAAAGACGACTGTAAGAGGTGAGCTTCTGGATGGGGGCGTTCCTGGTCCTTCCGAGCCTAGGTCTAGAGGCGGTTCTCGTAATCCCTCGAACGATCCAGAATCATTTCTTGCGAGTCTCCCTCCAGGCAAAGTTAACCCCCCAGGCACGTCAACGCTCGATAGCATTAGCCAGACTTTGGCTGGCATGCCGCCCAGCCAGTTAATGGAGGTCCTGGCCCAAATGAAGGTTGGCTTTAGTCTTCGCCTGCTCCCACAAAACTCATTTTCACTTAGGCCTTTGTTATTACACACCCGGACCAAGCAAAACTTCTTCTCGTCAGGCATCCTCAATTCTCCTATGCCTTATTTCAAGCCTTGCTTCTGAACAAGATCGTTCCCTCAGATATACTGGAAAGAATGCTCGCTTCTTCTCGAGGCTCAACTTCAACAACTGCAACAGCCCCGCCTTCTTCAGCAGGGCGCGCTTCTGCAGTTCCCCCGCCGCATATACACTATCCCGCGAGTGCGTCGGTTTACCCCTCTTTCCCAACTCAGCAACCCCCTTTGACCACTGCGACGCCCCCCGTATCGTCTGTATACCCACATCAGCCCGCTATTCCAGGACAGCCATACTACCGTCCTCCATTGCCGCCTGCGGTAGCACAGGCCGCTATCCCTCCTCCCGCATCCCCTGCGGTATCAAAGCCACCAGGCTTGTCGGAAATCAGTGACAGTCAAAGGGTATTTTCCTTGTATTTCCGAGAAAATCATATCTCTGACGCTCAATTACTCATTAGGCACTTTTGATGCAAGTGCTTAGTTTGTCCCCAGATCAAATTAATGCTCTTGCGGACTCGGAACGTAATGCAATAATGCAATTAGTGAGTTTAATCATTGTGCTTTTGTTTTTTTTGGTGCTTATTGGCACTTCAGCGAAACCAATTCATGGGAACATTGTCGACGGCAACGATGTAAAAAAAAAAAAAGAAAAAAAGAAATTTATTTTCTTTCACTTCCCCTTCATTCCCCTCACCATTGCACGCGCCCAACTGTTCATATTGAGATTTTCACCGTCCATCCTTGCCATTCATCCACTTGTATCATATTCAATCATGATTTTCTAGTTGCTTGCCGTATCCCGATGAGATCATCATTCAGCACGCAACTTGTTTGACAATTTGCGCGCTGGACAAAAAAATCACAGCACTCTTGAGAATATGCTCGATACCTTTTTCACACACCCGAGGAGCTGGCGAAAATGAATAGCTTTTTTCAGTGCAAAAGTGAGCCTTCGCCGCTGGTTTGGATTTGGAAAGGTACTCCTCTTGCCGTTTTTACCGGTCTCTTCAACACTCCTTTCATTATTTTTAATTCTGGGGATTCATGAACATTTTATGCGCGCCCAAATCGAGGGTGCTGGCTTTACTCTTGCGTTGGATGAAATAAGCGCCGAATGACGTAAGGCGTCTGTGTAGCCATTAAGGCTAATGTCGATTTTACCGTGAACAACGGATAAACGCTACACCATTCCTATGATGTTCAGCCTTTCAAATTTAGGTTTTCCAATCGTTGTTGAATTTACTGCAAAAGGCAAAATTGGGCACATTAGTACACCCCATTGTCCAAAGTTGAACTGATTTTTCAGAACTTATTGCCTGACCAACATTGCAGCTCAGGCAGTCTTTTTGTACTCGTAGTGTGAACAGTGGGTGCCATTCGGGCCCGACCATCTGTGTTGTTGTAATAATTTTGGCGCTCATCGGGCACCGCTAGGGTATGAATGCAATGAGGTGCGTTTTCTAACTAGTAGGACTTGTACTTGAGTGACTCTCAGCTCTGTACCTGTCCGTTCACCATTCCAAAAAAATACTTCTCTCATGGCGGTGTCGACACGAGCCTGCCTACTCCCAACTCCTACAAATAACTTGGGAATCGTAATGACGGCTCGGGCTGAACCATTGGCAAGAATCTGAGGGGTATATGTAGAACTTCTTGCGATCAATGCGCCCATAGACATTCACGTACTGGTTTAAGATCGTTTCGAATGACTGTGGAATTGTATCGCTTACTGGCACACCAAGAAAGTTTCTTTTAAAAAAAATGGAAGCGAAGGAAGAGTAAGTATAGCGAAGGTGTCTGCTTCCTGTCTGCAGTAATTAGTAGTATCGTTCTGATAACCTAAAAGATCACGACTCTTGTTGTCTTCATCCTCCAGATTCATCAGGACGGGTAATATCATGTCTTAAATCGGCTTCGGTATTGAATTTTGGAATGGAAAAGGTGGTGGGTTGATCGCAGTGTCCAATAAAATAAATCCGTTTTGGCCGAGAACGCAGATGGTGAGAGAATGCCATAATGTCACACCTCATGCTTGGGTCATCATTCAATGTGTGCGTTCAAAGGAAATTTACGGTTTGGTCGGAGAACGAGTTGAAGGTCCATTCCAGACACGGAAGCCCGACTAGACTTTCTTGCTTCATCCTGGAGTCTGTGTAGGCGACATCGGCAGCTAGAATGAGTGAGCCATAAATGCCATGAACTTGCACTAAAATACTGACTCACGATGCCACAAGTATTCCCCTGGGGCCGAGGCCGATCAAAACCACAGCAACGATTCCAACTGGAACTAAGATTACTCAATGAAAGGTATAACTGGGGAGCAGGGACAAAGGAAATCAGGTGTGAATCCAGTGGTGAAGGTGTTCCAGAACATCACTGTGGTCAGTTATGAAGAGCATCCCACACAACCGCGGCCAAAGACTCGGGCAGACCCTGGTATGTAATAGAGAAATTTTTTGCTGTTCATTCGCGGCAAGGCAACGTGTATATCCTCTTTGTGTCCAGTGCTTTCCATGAATGAGCGGTGGTCTATTCAAGAATCGGGGCCACAAAGACTTACTTTAAACTTGCACTGCAACTCGGTGAAACTTGAAGCTTGCGTAAAAGAACAAGAGATATGTGATTCTGGTCAAGAAGATGGTCGACTGTCTCAGCTGGCGTCATGAAACGATGTGGCGAGCAATCCCTCTGCCTGGACACAAATATATCAAAACAAGTTAGCTTGCACACTTGTTCCATACTGCCAATGAACCTGGCTGGGGTAAAACTTATATTTTGAGGCAGAGTACGGCATTCTGTTTGCAGAAGTCGAGATTTTGCATATACAGCAGGCACTAGATTATGGTGGTCTTACTGTCGAAGACTGCCTCCAAAAAAAGATTGTTTGGCAGTAATTGTTTGATCGTAAACACACGCGACTCAAACGTGACTCGATCGATACGAGATAATTTGGATGAGTCGCCTGTGCTCAATTCTACCACTCCGAGTATCGCTATCGTCTCTTCGTTGTTGCACACGGCATATATCTTTACCACGCTTGACCAGAGCATTAGCAATGGCACAACCTTATCACTCGTCATCGCTGCCAGCACAGGTACCAGCCCTGACTAGCGCACATAATTTGGTTGAAGGTGCAAAAAAACAAACGAAAGAGAAAAAGAATCCAAAGGCTGTGGCAACGTCATCTGGATACCCCTTAGAGGTACGATTGCCGGTTGAAAACCTTCGATTGATGAGTTGAAGTTGTACAGCTGCAACCTTCGCCCGAGTTCTTTGATCATCGCTTGAAAATCTTCAACGAGCTCAAGACTGAGTACGACACTTGGGTTTCCTGTATGTTTGTGTTGTTGTGACTCCGTTGTCGTACTTATTTCCTCGTTTTGAAGCGCAACCAAGGGAAGAGATAACTATTACCATGCCTGATGGCACAGAACGGAACGGCAGAAGTTGGGAAACCAGTCCCATGGATATCGCCAAAGAGGTGTCGAAGAGTCTGTCAGAGCGTGTGGTGATTGCAAAGGTACGAATCTCTCGACCATAAGGCTTAACACCGCCCTTATTAACTTATAGGTTGATGACGCATTATGGGATTTGGAAAGGCCTTTGGAAAAGTCTTGTAAATTAGAACTTTTAGATTTCGAGCACCCAGAAGGTGAACAATCACCCTTTTTTTTTCTGAATTTGGATGTCGGTTCTGAACAATACAACGTATCAGGGAAGAAAGTCTTCTGGCACTCATCTGCACACGTACTCGGAGAGTCTGCGGAGAGACATTATGGCTGCCACCTATGCCTCGGTCCTCCAACGGATGAAGGGTTCTTTTATGAGATGGCCATAGTAGATAGGTCTGCTAACCTCCAACCCCTCGCCAGGCAAAATCTTACACTTTTTAAGACCAGTAACAAACGCAGACTATCCAGTTCTTGAGAAGTTATCTGAAAGCGCCGTCAAGGACAAGCAAAAATTCGAGCGTTTGGTAATTTCGAAGGAGAAGCTGCTCGAAATGTTTAATGTATGAATTTCACTGTCCCTCTTCCGGTCCTGTCTTCTTAACGATAGCACAGTACAACAAATACAAGCAATACCTAATCCAAACGAAAGTTCCAGATGGTGGTTCCACTACTGTTTACCGCTGTGGACCCATGGTGGATCTCTGCGTTGGACCTCATATCCCGCACACTGGCAAAATCAAAGCTTTCATGGTAACCAAAGTAAGTTATTACCCTTCCACTCTTTGAAGACATCTTGATAACACTTCTAGAACTCTGCATCATACTTCCTAGGAGACTCGAACAATGACTCTCTGCAACGCATATATGGCATTTCTTTCCCCGACAAGAAGCAACTTACCGAATACAGAGCCTTCCTCGTCGAGGCAGCTAAACGTGATCACCGAAAGATTGGAAAGGACCAAGACCTATTTTTCTTTAATGATCTCAGTCCTGGTAGTTGCTTCTTCCTTCCTCACGGAACGCGGGTGTACAATACGTTGGTCGAGCTCATGCGTGTCGGTGTCAAATTTATATCTCTTGGAATACCCGTTGCTGAACCGTATTTTACAGTCGGAGTACTTTAAACGAGGATATCAAGAAGGTAATGCATCGATTTCTTGATCTTCAGTGAACCATTCAACAAATTGTATATCTTCTAGTCATCTCACCTAACATGTACAACGCCAAACTCTGGGAAACGTCTGGGCACTGGCAGAACTACAAAGACGACATGTTCGTTCTAGACATCGAAAAGGAGAAGTGGGCTTTGAAACCCATGAACTGCCCTGGCCACTGCCTTATCTTTGATTCACGCGATCGCAGTTACAAAGAACTTCCGATTCGAATGGCCGAATTCGGTATCATCCACAGGAACGAGGCCAGTGGCGCATTGACGGGTTTGACAAGGGTGAGGAGGTTTGTGCAGGATGATACACATGTTTTTTGTATGCCTTCACAGGTAAAAAGTCTTTCCTCGTGTCAATATCAAACTCATGTTACGTACCCCCCAAAGATAGAAGAGGAGATAGTCGCGCTCTTTGATTTCATGCAACATATTTATGGACTTTTTGGCTTCGATTTCCACCTGGAACTATCGACGCGTCCAGACAATTATTTGGGTAAAATTGAGACCTGGGACGAAGCTGAAAAAGTATCCATCCTTTCCTTCCTCACATCCCGTCTCCCACTTATTTTATATCGCTATAGCAACTCACACAGGCCCTAGACAAACACTATCCTGGAAAGTGGAACCTCAACCCTGGAGATGGCGCATTTTATGGCCCCAAAATCGACATCACGATCAAAGACGCCCTCCGTCGCTCCTTCCAGTGTGCGACTATCCAGCTCGATTTTCAACTTCCCGAGAGGTTCAACTTGAAATACCGATCATCAGATGAGGCAGTTCAGTCGAGACCAGTTATCATTCATAGGGCCATTCTGGGTAGTTTAGAAAGGTTTATTGCGATCATTACGGAGCACTTTGCTGGAAAATGGCCTTTCTGGCTTTCACCACGTCAAGTCGTCGTGATTCCTGTTGCTGCTCCTTACGTGCGTAATTCTCAATTCTTTCGGGCGAATTCTGATAGGATCGGATAAACAGAAAGAATACGCAGCTGAAATAGTTGACTCTCTAAACTCTCTTGGTCTTTTCGCTGATGTTGACAACGGAGATAACACTCTTCCAAAGAAGATTCGCAACAGTGAAATCGCACAATACAACTTTATTTTGGGTACGTCCGTTCATTTTTTCGTCTTCGTTTTACCCTTTTTAATTGACTTTTTTTTGTTAAAAAAAAAAAGTGGTCGGCCAAGAGGAATTGGATGCGCGTTCAGTCAACATTCGTAACCGTGATGATGCCGGTACGAAAGCGAGGGGAACAATTTTGCCTCTTGACACTGTCGTCAACCAACTCGTTGCTTTGAAGAAGTCCAGAAGCTTGGAAAATAAGCTCGTCTGATTTATATGTAGAACTTATCTCGTGAAGATACAAGTTGTGGATTAATTGGAAGCGTTTCTGGGTGTGTTAGAAGAATGGAATCTGTCAATTGCTGTTGCTAAATAAGGAAATTTAAGTCCTAGTTAGGCAAGTTGTGCCTTGCAGTTATTACACCATCAGCATTGGTTTGATCACAATGCATAAATTGGATGCTAAAATACAGTTGTAACACGAATGGAGAAATGGGGTCAATGGTCTATCTGTTCTACCCTCCAAACCTTAATCACACCAGCACGATCACCACTAACAATACCTCCTTTGAAAGGCGAATCTATACAGGTAAGAGCAGTTACAACATCTTGGTGGTTCTTCAGAAGTTGCTGTTGACTGTGTGTTATCAGCGATATCCGCTGAGATGCTCTCGTCGAAGAACTGCTGGGTGGCACGCGAGGCCAGGTCTCCACAAAGGATGTCACATTATTGGCTTCCGATGGAGATGAGGTGCTATAGCAGAATATGTGAGAATGCAAAGCACAAGAAAAAATGTTGGAGAAAGCAAACCTATATGAAGGTTTCTCGAGGTCACTCTCAGTTCCACTCAACACCGTTGATTTCTCGAACTTTCCTAAATCCCACAACCGAATCTTTGCATCTTCCGAACCAGCAACTATAAAACCCCTTCCAGATGACCGAGACGACGACGACGACGGAATCATGTCGGACTCGCCAAACTCAGGCCGCTGATGTGTCGTGTACACTCCAAAATCCGACCCAACCACCATAGCTCGAACATCGCGATGAGGTGGATGAGGGACATCCAAAGGAGGAGCAGAAGCTGTCGTATCGCCAAAATCATCTGATGTCCCACCTTCCTGAGAGGAACGAACCAAAGCCGATATTGCAGCAGCAGCAGTGGCCTCCACATCCTGCCCTCCACCCGAGATGAGGTCGGATACAGGATCTGACGCAGACCCCGTCCTAGTCACATAGGTTTCCACCAAAACAGCCTTCTCGATGTCCCAAACTTCTATCAAACAACTCGAAAGACGGTCCAGATTGATTTTCCTGGAAGTGGACGTGGACGACAATGACAGAGCAACCATAACCCATTTCCCTCTACTCCTACTCGAAGGGTGCACGACACACTGGTGGATCCTCACCGATTGACCAGTGCCTGCTCCCTCTCCTGTTACACTTGCACGCCAAGTTCGTATGAGCAATCCAAACCGCTTGTCCCAAAGTGTAAGAACACCGGTGGACGTGCCAACAACAATCCAAGCTCTCTTCTTATCAATACAGAACGAGGTGATCGGTCCGTGATGTCGAGGGTTTTCCATCGTTTGCAGGATACTCATCGTCCTCAGATCCAGCACGACGATATTGGAATGCGTCGTCGCATAAACAAGGATTGAATGAGTATCTGTTCAGTGTCAAATCAATAATCAAAATATCATGACAACAAGAAAACTAACCAGTGTTGTAATGCACCATCGCAACGATATACTCCCCCACATTCTCGACCCTATGCTCCCTTACAACCTGCAGTTTGTTATACTTTGGCAAAGCCCCTGCCCCGGAAACCGTCACATGCACTCTCACAACATGCAAACTCCCATCTTCGGCTGCACTCGCGAAACAATGCACGCCCTCAAGCACACAAACACACTTCACTCTCGCATGATGTTGACCATATGTCTGTCTCGGCTTACTAGTCACATTCCTCTCTAATCTCGCCGTATCCCATACCCTGACAGTCTTATCATCTGAAGAAGATACAAAGAACAAATGGTCGGGTGACACTGCCAACCCTGTTATGGCTTCTGAATGAGATGACAAGTTCGCGATGAGGTTTGCTTCGATCCGTCGAGCTGAGCTGCTGCTGCTACTATCTCGAGTGGAGAAGGTGGATCGAGGAACGTTTCGCCGACGGACGGGGCCTTCGTGGACTTTAGGTCCAAAATCATGTTGCAAGTCTTTGTTATTGTCCAAGTACAGATTCTCAAGGAGGTGGCTGATTCCAGGCTCTTGACCGTCTGTCATAAACCGCGAAAGCAAGTAAGCATTCATGCAAACTCAAACTGGAAACAAACTCACCATATGATGAGATAGCAAGCGACGATGGACCCCTCTGCCTCTGCCCAAGCCCGGGCCCAGCCCCAGGCCTCAAAGTCTGCGACATCGAGGTAATACTCGGCGTTGATCTTCCCGACTCTTCATGCACACTTCCCAACCCAGACCCTGCATAGATACCTTCCTCCGACCGAATTTTATAATGTGCCTCTAACACACCGGTCGCATTCGCCCTAGACGATCCAACAGCAGGAGCAGCCTTCTGGTTATCAGTACTTCCCACTTGTAACCTACTCGAAAGCCCGAGCGAAACTGATGTCGTTGATACGATAGAATCCGATGGACTCGGTGGGCGATCATTGGATGATGAGGTGGAGGTCGGGATGCTTCCTCCAGAAATATCACTGTTAGATGGTGCGGCAGCGGGGGGCAAAGGAGTAGAAGATGACGAAGTCGTCGTCGTCTGCACAGGCGATAGTAGTGGGAGTCGACTGGTTGTACTACTCAAAGAAGACCCATTATTGATCGTCGCCAAACGACGACGGAGGTCTTCGAACGGTGCGCCAGTCGACGAATGTGTATGCTCCCCCCCAGACATCTTCCTACTGGTCCCAATCCTAGGACTCAACAATGGGGTACGCATCGTCATCGTCGACCTCCTCGAGGGGGGAATATGATTCATCCTACTGTTACCCCTCATCGTGGTCCCACCCATCTTCAAAAACACAGTCTGCGGGACGACACCCAATTTCTGCAGCTCCACATCCCCTCCGACTACCTTCAAGCTCTCTACACTTTTCACTCCATCAACCTCGCCAGCATAACCATAACCATAACTAAGCCTCGACGCGAAACTAGCAGTCGCATTCGCCAACTTGACGATGTAGTCGCGCATAGCTAACAGCTTGTTCTCATCACTTAGTGTCATGCCAAGTTGCTGTAGCTTGCCAAGCTGTGCTTCGTCCCTAAACACGAAAATGTAAACGCAAATAAAATATATGCTGTAGATGGGGACACATACTCCTCCGATCTGTTCTTCCCAATACCACTGCTACCCTTCCGCATAGCCATGATACTTTCCCTCGGAGTCGGAGAATCCCCTTTACTCTGATTCATTCCCGTACCCGCTCTCCTAGCTCCTACTCTCCAAAATGTTGATTTTTCAGCCTTCATTGCCCACTGAACCGAAACGTCCAATATTTGCCTAGGGAGCTATTAAATAAAAGAAGCGGAAGTGAGAAAACAGGCGAAAGAGAGGGGAAATACTCACAGGTGGTTTGAGAGCCGTTAAGAGACCAGATTCATCAATAATGAGGATATCCGACTTCATAAAATGCCTTAGGGAGGGATAAAGTATACACCAGATATCGCTTGGAGGCAAGTGTTGACCAGCAGCAGTTATAAAAGCCGCAGCACCTAGGTAGTATCCAATCGTCAGTAGTCCAGTATCAGAAAGACAAAGCCCACCTTGTCGTATCCAAATATTAGGGTGATACAGAAAGCCGAGCGTAGCACTCATAAGCTCCCATATCCTCATCTTCTGAAACAGGCCTAGTTCGCAAAGACTTGTAAGCGCAGACAAAACCCTCGCCACAACAGATTCTTCCACATCTAATATAAGGCCAAAATTAAACAAGACATATAGTAACAAAAAGAAAACCCACCCGAAAGCGCCTGCACCATCAATGGCAAAATATATTCCTCCAAGCTCCTCCCGCCTGCACAAGCCGCAACATCTACCACACTCTCAAAAAAAGCATACCGCAACAACCAATCCCTATCATTCAAATACGTAATCATATGACTCAACAGCACATCATTCGTCTTTTGCCTCCCGAGGAAGATACAGAGCGAAGAAATGTCGTGCAGGACAGCACGCTTGACTGTGCTTGATGGGTCGATGAGCAGTGTGGAGAGGTGTTCTTGTATGTGTGATTGGAGTTCTTGCATGTTCGCATCATAGGACATCTGGTACTTCCAAAATCAGTTCATAGACCTACACAGTGACGAAGGCAAACCTCGAAATAGGCACTCTCGTACTCTCCCACACCAACGCCCATCCCTGCTTCCCCAGTCACAGCCCCACGTGCCAACTTGAACGCACCATGTGCCTTCAATGCCTGCCCCATCTCTAAGTACCGCACTGCCGTATCCGCCAACCCGCTCATGCACTGCGCGTATGCGCACCGCACCGACACCTCCGGATCGTGCACTAGATGCTTGATGTTGGGTATGATATATTCCGGGAATATGGACACGTTGGAAGGGGTGATTACAGTTACTAACATGAGCTAGACAAACGTCCATGCATCAGTACAATGACTTATAAAGTGGAACGAAAGGGAGGAGAGAAGAATAAAAGAAAGCAACACACTCACGACCTGCATCAAACACCTCACCGCCCCGAGCCTGACCAAAGCGGCTTCATCATTCAGCAACTCAACTACGAATGGGACCATCCGATCCAACTTGGCCTCGTCCGTCAGGTGAGATGCCAGTGCAAGGAACACGTCCAACGCTTTCAACTTGGAGCTGGGGAGCGTACAGTTCCGGATGTTGGCAGTGAGAACAGAAAGGAGTATTAGTGCTGGGCCATCTTCAAGAGTTGGCTATTCAGTTTGGGGGAAGAAAGGAAGTAAAGTAACTGGTACCTTCAGCAGCTGCGCATCTCCTCCCACGAAGCGAGGCCTGTATATTCGACTCATGATTTGGGACATGCAATTCAACAGGCAATATATCCTATCCAGATAAAATATTTCATCAGCCAAGCCCACCACATAGGAACCAAAAATCACACCTGAAAAGCCTTCCCACTGCTCCTCGGACTAGGCCCAGACGCAGACACATATTCAACCTTCACCCCCTCCGTCTCCATCTCTTTAATTCTCGATTCCGACTTCATCTGTCCCACCCCCTCCTGGGCTGACGCTGATGTTGATACTGATGCATCAGGAGTAATATACGCTTCAAGGCTCTCATAATCTGCCCAGATCCTCTCGACTCTATGATCCGAATCGCTCGGTAACAAGTCAGTTGTAACTTCCGTGCTCCCGACTGTGCCTCCAGAAATTATGGTTGCGGTTGTGGTTGTGCCAGTGGTAGAGGAAACAGTGCTCCGAACCGTAGCATTCACCCCACCGGGTGCTGCAGCAGATTGGAGGGGCGTTCCCGTTTGTGAGTGGAATGCACTGGCCGAGAGAGCCTCAGAGGATAGTTCGTTAAGCGAGGCGATATAGTTGTATAAGAAAGAGTAGAATGACTCAGGAAACACACTCCCTCGTGAGGTGTGCAATAGTGTGTCGAACGTCGGCCGTTTGGAGGGGTCTACATGTATCATTTGTTTGATGAGGTCCTAGAGAGAGAGAACTGAATAATAATATTCTGATAATCAAATGAAACGATGTTTACCTGCACTCCTTTATCCTCAACGACAGCCAATGCTGTATCGACTTTATACTCTCCCTCTCTATACTTGAACAATTGACTTAAGGTGAATAGCGTTCCTTCCAAAAACATTTCCGCAATCACACAACCCGCGCTAAACACATCCATCGCCTCCGTTACCTTTCCCTCTCTCTTCCATCCATACCCATACCCGTCTGTCTCATCAACACCAACACCAACACCTCTCCTCCTCCTCTCCTTCTCCCTATCTCCATCCACCCTGCTCCCACCCTCTCCCTGCCCCTGGGCATAAAACCTCTCTGGGGCAACATAACAAGCCCTCCTCCCCGCCACATCGAAATAAAAAGAAAAATCTGCGGGGTCATCCAATGGCAACCAAGTAGGTTTGTAAGACGACGCAAAATCGCAAAGGTAGACCCAGTTCCAGGAGGTCACAAAAACGTTTTCGGACTTGATGTCTCCATGGGAGAGGGATCGGTTGCGCATGTCGCGCAGGGCGTTGAGTAACTGAAATGCAATCCATTTTTTCTCGATTGGACTTAGGAATGGTCGGGTGCTTTCGTTTCGTTTGTTAGTGGTAGAGGTGGGAAATAAAAGGAAACTCGAACCTTATACGATCATATAGGCTACTTGCAATCCATTGGCGGATGATGTACCCTGCTTTATCCGTCTCTACGAAAGTCTGATAGGCATAAACATTCGGAAGGTCGGCTAGCGCGTCTCTCTCCACTAAAGCGAATATCAAATAGCTTGCCAGCGACTGAACCAAGGGTACACACCCTTCAACCGACGATGATAAGTTCTCAATGATATCCCAGGATCAGGTTTAACAAAAATCTTCACGACAAGAAAGCCACGCTTATGTCTACACTTGACGGTCTTCAAAAATCGCGCATAACCAAGGCTATTCGACGTCTTAGAGATCAACCACTTCAACTGAATCCATGGGTGCGTAC
>Ga0307517_10002207_pt1 | contig 31459 bp, 34 predicted proteins | sample 23_EM_MG_FD_194515 | JGI IMG/M metagenome (GOLD analysis project Ga0307517, IMG submission 194515) | Populus trichocarpa ectomycorrhiza microbial communities from riparian zone in the Pacific Northwest, United States - 23_EM | ecosystem: Host-associated > Plants > Roots > Unclassified | place... | reverse complement strand
CTGTTCGACTTGGATCAAAATCCTGGCACCAACACCGCAGAATCCAACTCACGGGATGGTCCCAAAGCCTATGATAGTTAAGATTTGTAACTAGAGCACTTGTAAACTGGAGGCAGCTGGAATCACCGCTTCACGATAGGAAAACATGCAGGAAGGAAGAAGAGATATAGCCTACGGCAGAGGTCTCACCTTGGTGCACTCCCAACGTCGGAACAAGAGACGAGTATTCGTACCACAGGGTCATCCGTAAATGCGCCTGGTAGGCAAACAGCAGAGGCGTACGCTTGATTTGGTCGAGGCTCGTAATGGCGTCCTGGGTGGAACCGATAAAGTTCGTCAACACGGTGCCTGCTGATGGTGTGAGGAGGCCACTCTTCAGCAAGAAAGCACTACAGCATGGATCTGCAACATGATCTGCAATGGTACATTCGAGTCCATCAAATCCTTCCCCTTTTTCGGTTTGAACATTTCGGGATCCATTTTATCTGTCGCAGGATGAGAAAACAATCGGGGAACCCCTTTTCTGGTGGTACCCGAGATGGATGAAAAGGGTGGTCAGCGTACATGATAGGAAGCACCTTTTCGGGATCAAATTCGCGGTACCCTCGGGGTCGGTACGACGAGGACCATGTCCTCTGGTTTACATCGTTCAGCGTGATCGCGCGCGATGCGGTACGGGTTCCTACCCGGTACAATGGTGCCACGTTTTATCGTGGGATGCCTGCCACAAGGGCAAAAGATCATTAGGATCGGTCCCATCGGAGAGATACACATAACGAGGAAGGAAGGAGACGAGGGGGCAGAGATCTTTGTAGTAAATTCCAGCCTCGGAACGCAGCATGTGCTTTGTGGACCGTTAGTCTTGGGGGATATTGCATATGGACGATACGAGCCCTTACCTTGACTGCCGCGGCCACGGCTTGGAGCTGGGGGGGGGGGGGGGTCAGGACTTCTGCTGCGTGAGATTCAAATAACCCGTGGACGTACCAAGTTGATCATTGATTTCTTCTCAATAGTCCCGTTTAGCACCGAGACTGCGAGCTCGGGTTTATTGACGTTAGGCCGCTCAGCGGAAACATGGGACCAAATTTGCGGAGTGAATCAATGCCGCTCAAGAGATTCAATGGTCCAGATACGTACTATCTGTACAATGTTCTGACAGAGAACAAACTAAGCTCCACTTGGGGTCAAATACTAACATTAACTGTGGGCAGGAGCACACGATACTCTAAAATCTATTCACCGCTCATATGCAGAAGATGTCTTGGAAGTTATGACCAAGCCTAGAACAACGCCGTGTACGGTCATAAGCTGGTTGTTGAACCCAAGCTTCACATGCATAAACCTGTCCACGAGTACAGCCACTAGGGTCACAAGGTCACTCAACTCAGAACTCCGTGGGGCCGTGGACGACCCAAAAACTCACTCACCGATTGCGACCAAAGTGAAGAAGGGTAACGCGGGCCACACATAGCTAATGACAGTCACCTTGAGCTTCCTTCTTGAGCACCCTCCAGAGAATATAGTGACTTTTGTCATCGTAAACTAGCGGCGCCGCAAACGAGAGAGCCTAAGGGTAGGCCAGAGCGGTGGTCGTTCCGTTCTTTTGAATATTGGCCATTCAATCACATTCCCGCCACCAGCGGTCTGCTGAATTATCGAGATCATGGAAGTCGAGGACGCTGTATGGCCCGAACTCTGAGGATCATGCAATAATCCAGCTTCTAGCCGCGTGAATTGACCCTCCGAATTAGCGAGGAAACCCCGTTCGCACGCGAATGGCATGTGGCATCCCATCGATCTGGACTGATGAACAAGTCCAGTAGACCGTTGCGCGCATCTTGCTGGACTGAGTTAGGCAACGCGAATCCTGAAGCATCTGAAGGTCTGACGCGCGGCGGGATGGGTTTGGGATTTAGCGCCGGTGTGCGGGGCCGATCGGGGAAGCCAAAAACCACACCCGGAATTGCCAGGCAGCGCTGGTTTTTTTTTTCGCAAGCTCGGCTTGGCAGTTAGGAATGGCAATGAGCGGGGTGCTGCCGACAGGTCGGTAGCTGCCTCACCTGCAACCCCCCGGGCACCGCGCTTGGGCTTCGATGACGAGCGGGACACGCAGCGCGATTTCCGATAAGTTAACAGAGATTGTGATTATCAATAGGAATTTAATGCATTAGACATAGCGGTATCCGAGAAAAAGTTTTGGCGCGATATTGTAGCAAATCAACGCTTTCTTGTTTCAGTGTCAACCATCTTCCAGTTCTGTAACAGTGTCTGCCTGATGCTCTCCTTCCCAGAGTCGCCGTGATAAGCGTGTCGTGTATCGTTCATGATCTCTTCCGCGGATCTCCTATCAGCAGGAGCAAACGGTTGATTCCAGGTGGTGAAGACATAATCGTCAGGAACAAGTGGGCCGGGATGCTGGGGGGAGAGGTTAAGTAAGGAAAATGCTTTTACGGCTAGCCTGAAGACTTACCGCGGTGATCTCGTGCAGATCACGTTGAAGCATGTGGCAGAACCCATCAAGGTCCAAATCGTTGAGGTCATAGTTGAACGGATTCTCACTGGGACTTCTGTCAACATCGGGGAGGATTGTAAAGTAAACATGAACACATACATCTCCTGTCCGATCTCCAAGAACCCGAGCAACAGGAACGAAGCGAAGGCTGTAGCTCTGCAAATGATTTTTGGGGTTCATTTCACCCCAATTGAAATCAAGAGGACTTACGGTATGGTTAGCCACTCCATCGCCTTGTAAATTTGGAAGGGCAAGAAAAGCAAGTATAACCTGGATAATAGGTTACTATTGCGCTGAAGCAAACGATTCTCGATCACCTTACCATAAGGACATCCTCAAGTGAGCCTGATAGGCGAACGGAAGTGGAGTGGTACGAATACGATCGAGGCCAGAGATCGCGTCATGGAGAGCAGAGAGCGTGTTTGTGAAAGAAGTCGCAGCAGCGGGGAGGAGGAAGCCGTTCTTCAACAAGAAAGCGTTGTAACCGTTAAGATACATGACGATTTCGAGAGGGACGTTGGAGTCGGTTGGCTCTCTATTCCTCCTCTTCCTCTCAGCAGTGTCGAGTTCATAATCACCATCGTCGTCGTGGATCCCGCGGTCGTTTGAGAACACTTTTCCAAGACGCTTGAACGGGCGGAAGATAGGGAAGTAAGTGAAGAAACCGTCGGATGGTGGGTTGCGGGAAGGTCGCAGGGGAACGTCACTGAGTACCGTAGGTAGAACCTTCTCCGGATCGAACCCAGCCTTGAGCCTGGAGGTGCTGTGCCAGCCCTGTTTCTCAACCTCATCCAGGCTAACGCTAACGGAGAGGGTGGTCGCCGACTTTTTGAGAGCGGGACGCTTCCAATCCGAACGCCTACCGGTTAGCGATGCTTGCCACATGGGAAGAAGGTCGTGGGGTTTCGATCCATCGGTGAGATATGCGTATCGAGGAAGGACGCAGACGAGTGGGTACAGATCCTCGTAGTAGACACCAGGTTCGGCACGAAGCATGTGCTGTTAAGAAAATGAGTAGGAGACTATGGTGAGAGATAAAAGTCAAACCTTCAACGCAACAGCAATACCTTGGAGCTAGATCGGGGTCAGTTCACCTGCCACTGCCGAACGGACTACACGGCTTACGAGGTTAATCATCGACTTCTTCTCAATTATGCCATACAGGGCAGGCTTGGAGAGCGCAGGGTCAGTTTTGTGCGGGCGATCGTTAGGAACGTGAAGCCAGATCTGAAGGAGGTAAGAAGTTGAACGAGTTCCACCAATGAATACCCAACGTACTGTTTGGGCAGCGTTGCGACACAGCACCATAACACTGGCCCAGAATCTGCGGCCCTCAGAGAACCTGAACTAATCTTCAGAGTGTGATTATGGCATCGGAGAAGGGAAAGCTACCTCTCATAGGCGGACGAAGTTCGGAACGAGATAACCAAACCCAACACCGTACCCAACACCGTCAACAGCTGGTTTGAGATGCTCAAATCAGCTGGGGTCAATTTACCGACAGCGGAAACCACTACGGAACCATGTTAGCGGAACTTGAGAGGGGGCGAGCATTCTTACTTGTCGCAATGAGGCTGAAGAAGAGGACCTCCGGCCAGATGTCATTGAGTACAGTGGCTTGGAGTTTCTTCCACGAGAGAGAGCCCTGGAAGAGGGGATTTTCAGCCACCATGATGCTCGCGCTGGGTAACTGTAGGTGCTGGGTCGTAGCGATGTAAAAGAAGGAAGCTGGTGTCGGAGCAGGTCGTGTGAGCCAGCTTTTATGTCTGTCTCAAAAGTCATCACCACGTTTCGTTGTCACCTCCTTCCTGGCGGGACCCCGCCTTGGGCGGTGGCTCCGCGGCGCCCGTGGTAGAATTCCCGCCAAAGGGATCCAACAACATGTCGAGGGTGGTGTTTCATCACGGAACCCACAGGAGACTCACGAAAGAAAGTTCCGCTCCCAAGATCCCGGTGGTGCACGAAGTATCGGTTCGGCTGTTTCCACTTCGCTAGAGGCAAGACCCAGGCGAGACAGTATTTTTACACGGCAATCCCTCCGAGGCGCAAGTGCGGAAGCACCCCGTGTCAATCGGACACGAACAGGACGAGAGCAGTAGTAATCACAAGCGGGTCTTCTATGACGTGACTCCGCATCCCGAACGGCGTGCCGAGTCGAAGAGGACGCCGCGATCCCGGATCTCAGATGGCGCATTCCGCGAAGACCCTCGTAGAGGTTACTTATCCATCGTCCGCAGAGAGGAAACGACTGAGGGCGCAGTCGGTTGGTGCAGTGGCTCAGCATCATCACGACGACTGTGATCGACGCAGTTTGGCTGCGCTTCAGGATCGTGGAGATATAAGTAAGCGGCAAACCGGTCACCACTGACGCCAACGTTTCCGAATCACCCGCCTTCCTCCCCGCCCGCACTCATTTCACCCAAATGCAAGCGATCCGTTTACAGAAAAAATACCCTGAAATTTCGCAAGATGAGATGTTTGATCTCATTAATCGCTTCAAGTGGGTCGGGGAACTAGATCTCCTATATCAAGTCTCGACTGACATTCTTTCTGCAGCGCGATAGATACAAACGACCCTGGCCGCATCGATAAGGCCAAGGTTCTCCAATCTATCCAATCCCGCGGCGCAAACTATGATCTCGCCCGGGAGACCCTAAAACACGTCAGCGTTGATGCGAGTGGAAAAGTCGAACTCGAGGATTGGGTTGAGGTAGTGTCCACCGCCGTGGGGTATCTGACCGGTTCTCACGAGTGATTCGTAGCTCCATGCCAAAATGAAAACCTCTGCCAGTGGCCTGGCGACCAAGGCAGGCAAGGTCACTGTTCAGGGTTCAAACGCCAACGTCAGCCATACGATTAACGAGGACGAACGATCCGAGTTCACGAACCACATAAACTCTGTGCTCGAAGGCGATACGGACATCGGCCACAGACTTCCGATCCCGACAAACACCATGCAACTCTTCGACGAATGCCGCGACGGGCTGATCCTTTGTAAACTCATCAACGACTCAGTCCCGGATACGATTGATATGCGTGTTTTGAACAAGCCTGGACCCCGCAAACAAATCAATTCCTTCCAGATGACCGAGAATAACAATATTGTTATCTCTTCTGCAAAGGCCATTGGATGCTCCGTCGTCAACATCGGCTCCCAAGATCTTCAGGATGGCCGAGAACATCTCATCCTCGGACTTATCTGGCAGATTATCCGACGTGGATTGCTCAGCCAGGTCGACATCAAACTTCACCCCGAACTGTACCGCCTCTGTGAAGAAGGAGAGACAATTGAGGATTTGTTGCGGCTCACCCCGGATCAGATCCTTCTACGCTGGTTCAACTACCATCTGAAGGCTGCAGGGTGGAAACGAAGGTACTTAAGCCTGCAACGAGAGGTTTTGGATTTTACTGAATTACACACCATCTAGGGTTAACAACTTCAGCAAGGATGTCAAGGACGGGGAGAACTACACCGTTCTTCTCAATCAACTCAAACCCGATCAATGTTCCCTCGCCCCACTCAAGACTACGGATCTCCGCACGCGCGCTGAACAGGTCCTTACCAATGCCGGGAACATTGGCTGCCGGAAATACCTTACACCAGCCTCATTGCTCGCCGGGAACCCGCGCCTCAACCTCGCCTTTGTCGCCAATCTATTCAACACCCACCCAGGACTCGAGCCTTTGGACGAGCAAGAAGCCAAGGACTACGGTGCCGTCGAGGACTTCGACGCTGAAGGTGAACGTGAGGCTCGCGTGTTCACTCTCTGGCTCAACTCCCTTGGCGTCGAGCCCGCGGTCTTCAATTTGTTCAACGACTTGAGGGATGGTCTGATCATTCTCCAGGCATTCGATAAGATTGCCCCGGGATCCGTGGTGTGGAGGAGAGTTGCTAAGCCCAAGGAAGGTGGAGTCAAGCCTTATGTCGAACCGGTTGAGGGAGAGGAGGGAGATGAGGACATCGGAGTCACTCCCAACCAGTCCACGCTCTCCAGGTTCAAACGCGTCGAGAACTGCAACTACTCCGTCGAGCTCGGCAGACAAACCGGCATGCATTTGGTTGGCATTCAAGGTGCTGACATTGTGGACGGTAGCAAGACATTGGTTCTCGGTCTCGTATGGCAGCTGATGAGGATGAGCATCACCAAGACCCTTCAGTCCCTGGTCAAGGGTGGTCAAGGCCGACCCATTAGCGACCAAGAGATTTTGAGGTGGGCGAACACCACTGTCCAGAAGGCCAAGCCCACGGCGAGAACTATCCGGTCTTTCAAAGACTCGTCACTCACAACGGCTATTTTCTTCCTCGACCTGCTGGAGGCGCTGCGACCGGGTATCGTTGACCCTTCTTTGATAATCAACGTCAGCGACACAGGAGATTACGAGTCGCGGCGACAGAATGGTACGTTCTTCAGCCCACAGCAACTCTTTCTGGGGTCTCAATTCCCTTTCAGCCAAGCTAGCCATTTCCATCTCCAGGAAGCTTAACGCCGTCATTTTCCTTGTCCCAGAGGACATTGTTGACATCCGTCCCCGTTTGGTGAGCATTCTCCACGCCACCGGAGTGGATAACCTCGCTAACAAGGCGCACAGATTATGACTTTCGTCGGCAGCTTGATGGCCATCCAGTAGCCTCTTCATCTCTCGTCTCCCACTTTATGCTTTTGAATTATGTCTTCATTAAATGCTGTACTTTGGACAGGAAGAACAGGAATGAACTTGATCAATCTCTTCCATGTCAGGATTAGTGTAGAGGATGCTGTAGTTGTATCTCCTGGCTAGTCTTGTAGCGAATATTCAGGGCCGGTGTTCCAAGAGGAGAGCAACGGAACGGGTGCTTACAGGTGAACAAAACTTCACTTGGCCTACTGAGCTCTGCACACCACCTCTCCATCCAACCTCATCTGCAATGCCTCTCTCGCCTCCAACCACTCGTGCTCCTTATTCTTCGTCTTCACCACAGCAATCTCTCCCAGTCCCAGAGGTTTGATTGTTTGCGCTCGCCGCCCCGAGCAAATCCGCCTGATTTCAGAGGTGTCCATGAACACCCTCCGACTCGGTTTCGAAATGAGGGACATGGAATTGAGGACCGGTCGGTCCTCACGGTATTTCAACTCGGCCCATATCCGTTTCTCCGCCTCTCCTGCCGTATGGAACGCGTCTGGGGAAGGACCGTCGATTGTTCCTCGTGTGAGGGAGCTTACGAAACCGGTTCGAAGGAGGATGGAGAGGATGCCGAGGTTTTGGATGGTGTGGGGTACGCCGATGTGTTTGTGACGCGCTCGGAAGGCGTTCTGGACGAGCGAGCAGAGGTCGTGCGGCAATGGCATATTTTAGGTCGTTGTGCAAACGCGGGCGATGACAACGAAGGGATAGTAGCGGGTGCCAGCCGAGAGCTCGACGCGACGTGTAAGAGAAGCGGGGGAGAAGACAGCAATGCTCCGATCACGAGGATACGGGAGGGTACTCGATGCACAGCGCATGCATAGGGTCATCCAAAGTCTTATCGGTAGTATACAGGTATTACACTGAAGAGGACTGCATAGGGAAAACAGACTAAAGCATAAAGAAAGCTAACGAAGGGTCCTCGTATAATTCAATAAAAACTCAGTACACCTCTTCCTCCTCCCGCACAACTGTATTCGTTCTCCACCGTCCAGCAGCACCAGCCCAATCCCCGTCTGTACTAGGTCTTGGCTTGAAACTCTCCCGTCTTACCCTACCACCATTCCTCGAAGAATGTAGCGAAGAACTGGTGGACCGTGTTGACGAACCAAGTCTAGATGGTGGTGCCTGGCGTTGTGTCGAAGGGACACGTCCGTGACCAAGCGCGTGGTGTTGGGTTCCGGGTTTGGGAGCGGGGACCGGGCGTGGTAGTGACGATACTGGGGTCTTGCTTCGGGTTGCCATTCGAGGATTGGAGGGAGGCGGCCCTTTGCTTGTCGAGCGTGTTGCAGTCATTGGAGGAGCCGCAACCGAATCTCCAAGACGTTGTCGTTTGTTCGGTGCTGAATGGGTTATTGAGGATGGGGCAGGTCGTATAGCAGGTGTAACGACACCCTTACAATTGATGGATGAGGTGGGGACGTAGTTGTGGTGATTAGGGTTTTCGGAGAAGGGGGTGGTTGCCCGTTGCTTGGGCTGAGCTGATCCCGCGCGGCCTTTCTTGCTACCTTGGTTCTCCTTGTCCACCGTTTCGGGAAGGATGTCCCTCAGTGTTTGGAGAATACTCTCCCCATGCACAAGGAACACCCTGTCGTGTTCAGCCTCCCATTTTGGTATTGAAACCATTAGTTCTTGCTCCAACTGTTAATGCCAAGGTCAGATATGAACTGAGAGGAACACAAACGTGGGCCTACTCGTGGTTTTTCCTTTGTTACACGTTTCCTCATTTTCTCCTCTCGCAGAAGACGACCAGGGTCACGGGGACCCCTACCCAGCAGCCGAGATTGGTCGGATGCGGCGGCGGCAAGTTCCCTCTCGTCTTCCAGAATGTCGAAGTACTTTCTGATGCTGAGCAGGAGAGACCCCTTCAGCTTTCGTTCTTCCCTCAACCGCACGATCTCATCTTCGTGCAAGGCGAGGAGTTCTTCTGTATGTTCATCTGGAAAACTCCCGTCACGCCTCACGTCAACGTTTATATTGAAAGAACACAAACCGTCAGCAAACGGGGCAAAATCTTCTCGCTCCTCTTCCCCAACCATGAGATCGTCCCAGAGTTTGATGATCTCATTTCGGGCGTTTTCGATGAAAGTGCCCATCCTTTCACGTTTCAGCTCCAGCATCCTCTCCAACTCTTCTTCGTATGCATTAACCGTTTCCTCAGTGCTGCCCCGGTGTTCCTCTACAAATCCGTCCATAGCCCCTTCTGGAACTCCTAATCGCTTCCACAAGGCTTCCAGTTGGTCATACATGGCCTGGATTTGCGCCTCGCGGCGTCTCTTGACCTCCTCCAGCTCCACCTTGGTTGCTTCCGCCCACGCGAGAAGTGCAGGAGTTGGATCAACACCCTCGAGTCCGACATGCGTTCCTTCGACAGGTTCGCCGTCTCGTTCGGCTTCCTCCAGCCGAGCGACAAATCTAGCAAACACAGCTTTGTGGTCCGATTCCGATGGGATAGCCGGGAGGTCGTGGGTGAAGAGGGAAGGAACCTGTGGCTTGGTTCGACCGGCGGGTGTGGGGGTGGAAGAGATAAAAGGATCCGAGTTCATGCTGGGGTAATTGCTACATGAAGAGGAGGGACGAGAAATCGCGGGGGGAATACCAAGGTACGAAGACGAAGAAAACTCGTTGAGCGCAGGAGGTGGGATACCGAGTTCGGTATATAGCCAGTCGATGTGGACGAACGACGCGGAAAGTTGAGTCAGCCGTTTGTTCTGTGCGCGACGCGATAATGAGTCAGTGAAAAGGATAACCATAGACAACAAAGGCTTACGATTTCAGCTTTTCCTCGAACAAGCTCTTTCTCGAGCTTGGAGAGCCTTTCAACGGTTACATCCCGGAAAGGATTCGGGTCCCCAGGACCCAGTCCTGGTGCTGGTGCCGCCTCGGTGATGTCCCGCGAGTAAAAGTCGCTTCCAAGGGTCCGTGAGATGGTGTTGATTCTGTTCGTGAGGGTTTGTAACTGCTCAAGTTTAGAATGGTACAACTGCAGTGAGAACAGATACATGGTCAGTTCCGTTGCGATCTGCTAGAAACAGACCGTCGTACTCACCTGTCGTAGTCTTTCTTGGTGCTCTGCCAGAGCGTCGTAACGTTTCGGGAGGACGTGCTCCTTCCTTAACTCTCCTATTCCGCTTCCAGCGACCTTAATGTGCCCACCAAGCGCTTTGGAGTACCTCCCACAGTCGCTCTCGACCGCAGCGCATTTCTCCATCCATTCGTCGACTTGTTTGCGCCGCAGATCGATCTGCCTTTCTACGCACGCTGTCAATTCTTGTTCAAGCGCTGAGAGTTCATCGGCAAGACTTGTATGTGGGAGTCCGAGCTGGGAGTGGAGAGCGGGCAGGAGTTGTGTTTGTTGCTGAAGATGAGAATGCAGCGAGTTTAACAGCGAAGTTAGCGACACTGGGGCCGTAGACTCCATGGTCTGTGTTTTCCAAGCAGGTGGTTGAAGACAAAGAGTTGCTATCGCGTCGCGAACCAACCCTCACGTGATTGAGGTTCAACCTCGTTTATTCCACGGTGGATTCCACGCATCTGATTGGACGCGTCGGTCCGGATCCAGCGCTCACATCGAATTCTGAGGAGGCAATAAAAGTTTGGTTCCCAGAGTCCACGAGGTACAAAAACTATCTTAAGGGGGCTACAAATGTCCACATACGAAAGGAACTATGAATAACAACATAGGGACAACCCTGGTAGAATAAATGAAAGGGTTGGAAGAAATGAAGGATGCAAAAATCGTCGCCTAATAAGGAGTCCGATACAAGCGCGATAGAGAGAGAAAAGCATGTCCGAATCAAAATACCCGACGTCATGTCACAGTAAACTGGCGTGGTCAAACGCCAGTGTCCGCCCCCATTGTTCTCCTCGCCATGGAACGTGCCTTGACGAATTGTGGGAGATTTACAGAGCGCGAACCTTTGGGCTGCCCAGGTTCCCGTTTGATTCCCAGTTGACCATTTTTCGTACCGGGGCAATGAAACACTGCCTGCTCGTCGCACTGGGAAGGGGATGAACTCGATAACAGTTCCCCGGTATTCTGAGGAATCGGGGTAAGAGATAAAAATCAGCGGAGACGATTGATTGATAGCTCAAACCCACCCTCCGATACATGCAAAACGCCCTATCGTTTGTCTCTTCGACATCGTACCTGCAGTACAACCGTCTGGGCTCCGTATACGAACCGCTTAACTCCTTCCCCACCACATTTTCGTGGGGACAGTAGAAGTCACAGAGACCCCTAGTCACAAGAGTTTCGGGCTTGGGAGAGGATTCGGCCCTCTTGGAAGCAGTAGGAGTACATTGGATGATGGAGATCAGGGATAGGATGGCAAAGCAGAGGGCGAACAGCTTGAACATGGCAGGAGGAACAGAGACGCCAAGTAAGGGAGCGACAGCAGCTAGTCCTGGTGATATCTGTCGGTATCTCGGCTGAAGACGGAATGAAACGGTCATGAGGTTTTTTTGGCTCCAGCATTGTATGTTTATCGTGAGAGGGATCATCGTAGCCATCGAGGTGCCCCTATTTCACTCGCGGCGCGCGGCGGCCCGATCGTCCCTAAAACCTTCACAAGCATGATGATCGCCCAGGACATTCAATTGGCTTATCGAGGAAACGGCGTCTCATAGGGCATCCGTAAAAATAGCTCTGACAGGACAGCACTCACCCTGACGATAGGTGTCACGCCCGTAAAACCGTGGGCGGTGACTAGAAGCTCCAGCTCTCAGTCGATCCCGTACCGAGCGAGAGCGGCATAGGCCAGGGGGTGAAATGCCACGCGGAAGCGGCGAGGAACGAGCCCGACACGACGGGCACGTTTATTCTTGCTTCCCGAATTTTAATGACCCCTTGAGTGGCGTTCTTTTATGTACAACAGCACCCAGGCTCAGGGGTGGGTGATGCCGTGAGAGGGGGGAGTCCAGAGTTGGCGACGGTCATCGTTGGGACATGGATGAATCGACCGGCATCGCCCGCGGTGACCCCTCTTGGCGCCGTCAGTCATGGAGGGAGGCCGCAGACCTGCGGTTCATAAGTCACTAGTCACTCCCCAGCCGGATTCGATGGATGTCTCTGCACTGCGGTGCCTCATCCAAATCCGAGAACGATTGGACGTACATATTTCACGCCTGGCGGTTATCGAATTTGCAAGTGACTCATGTGAGAGACCTTATTGTTCACGGCCGCCCGGCTCGGACCCCGTACTAACGAACACACTCCCGAACGATTTAAGGTCCAGGCACCTCAACGGGAACGGTAACAATGTGAGGCCGTGAATTGGTGAAGGGATATCGTCCGCTGCTAGGTACATTATATAATTGGTAAAATCATCAAGTCCCAGTTTTATATCGTAAGACTGGTGAAGGATTTGAAACGAAACGCAAGTCCACGAGAGAAACACAAGTCCATCGACTCCTTACTCCTGGTGGTTATTGTACAGCAGCTTATTGACCGTACCTGCATCGAGAGCTGTAACAAGCGACGTTGAGCGTCTCTCATAACAAAAAAAACATTATCAAGGCGAATACTAACCAGGCTGAGACAATGTGATGGCGTCTCTAGTCGCGTAGCAGTCGATGATCGCCTCAATGGCTGCAACACTCAGACTAGGATCCATACCCAGGAGGTAGGCGACGAAACCAGCAACATGTGGAGTTGCCATTGACGTCCCGGAGATGATATTGGTGCTTGAACCAATCCTATAAAGTGTGCTGTCAGCCCAACTCTAATGAACCGGAGTCTCCGTGAGCACAAACCAGGTTGACCAAACATCGACACCTGCGGAAGAGAGGTTTCAGCGCCGGGAGTCGGGGTGACTAGGAGAGCACTAACCAGGAGCGAAGATGTCAACGTGAGTACCGTAGTTTGAGAAGTAGGCGATGGTGTCGTAGATATCCGAAGCGGCGACAGTGATGGCACTGGGAGTACGAGCGGGAGAGAAGAATTCAGCATCCTCAGCCCAGTTTCCAGCTTAATTCATTGTCAGAGTTGAATGCATAGGTCGCTCGTAGAGGTAGCAACTAACCAGCGACGGTAGTGGGGACTCCGGAAGCAACCAGCTATTCAAAGTGTTAGCGGAAGGCTTCGTGGATGAGAACAAACAAGTTACATTAGCGACAGCGGTATCCACTGGTTCGAAGGTGCTACCTCCCAAACTCATCGAGGCGACACTGGGGCGCCCAGTTGATGCCGCGGTGGTTGCGACCCAGTCGACGCCAGAGATGCTAAAAACCAACATCAAAATCTGCACCCGAGTCGATATACGAGTGACTGACATGTCAGACCACCAACCGAAGCCATCGTCTCCCAGAACCTTCACCGCGATCACGTTGGAGGCCTTGCTCACACCACTAGAAGTCTGTCAGTCACCAACGGATGGCCGTGGGGTTCTTAATACACTCACAAGGGTATAGATGCAACAGTACCCGCGCAATGCGTGCCGTGTCTAGGTGCCAGTCAGAACCACCGTTATGATTTGAAGGATCACTCGTACCCATAACCATCCTGATCCTAGGTACGACGTCAGAGGGAACACGGTTGCAAGTGGATGCTAAGCCGAACTCACTGGGTAGCCGCCTTAGGATGGAGCAAGAATGTGTTAGAATCCGAAGCAAACGGACCATGAATGTGACGAGCGTACCACTGTAACGGTCTCCGCGTCAGTACCGAAGCTTAGGGACAAGGTTTCCAAACTTACAAAGTTATGCCCCAGCGAGCGCGGCCACTGAATGCAGGCTGATCATCCTGTGATTAGCTCATGCGAACCATACAAAACGCACGTGTACCCACATGATCAATCTGTATGCCGGTATCGATGATATAGACATCGACGCCAGCCCCAGAAGAGCTGTCGTCATAGGTGTACGTATACGATAGAGCGAAGGAATCTTTAGGCGTCACGGGTTCACGATGGCTGATCCTCTGTAAACCCCATGGCGCATCGGTCCTGATCGTAAGAACGTTAATTTAGGTTGATCAAGCTAAGAGGTCCGAGAGATCATACTGTTTCGCCGTGGTCCTAACGGCTGAGTTCTCAGAAATGGATAAAACATCCTTCCTAGCCCTGAGCGCGTCGAGGTCCCCCTCCGTCAAAGTAGCAGTAAATCCATGGACGATGGACCATTTATGGGTGATATTTGAATGAGGCATCGAATTGGCGATGGTGTCCGTGCTCGCAACACTAGGTCCATCCTTCAAGAGGACAACGTAGCTGTCCTTGAGGACCTCACCCTCTGCGCGCTTAACGGGCAAGAGGTCATCGGAAGCGAGGACGGGGAGGACAAAAAGAGCGAGACGAATGAGCGTGTTAATGAGTCGCATTATGGGCAGCGGGAAGCCTTCTCCGAATGAGAAATGGGGGGCGGGAGGAGGAGAGGCTCGAAGAGAATCCGGGGCAACAGGTACCAATGACCATTTTATGCTAACTGGGCGCTTTCAAGCAAGATTTGTAGCCTGACCAAGAGTCATTCCGGCTCTGGCTACCCCATCACGAGGGCCGGAAGGATCGTGTCATCGCATTCACCAATGTCGATGGGTACATCAGATGGATTCAGGTCGGTTTTCCTGGGTATGTAACTGCTCCCACGGAATGAAACGTGCGGAGAAGCGAAAGGGAACTTTCCAGATTGAATAAGGTGCGTAACGCTAGGAGCGCAAACAGGAGTAGGGAGGGCATCACTAGACGTCACAACAGGACCTCATCGAAGGCGTCTGGTCTGATGGTCTCTAGGTCCGGACAAGGAGCTTATGTCCGATAATCGGGGAATCCACGATATACAGCATACGTTACTGAACCGGGAGGTTTTTGCGACCCGCTTTGAAAATCCATAACCCCGCAAGGAGCTGCGACTAGCCAAAGAAAAAGAGGATTCTGATGGGGGCGCATCAGCACAAGAGTAATGTAGCCTCGTCGTACGTACCTCGGTTGGGGTTCCGGGTCCATTGACAACGGCATTGAAGGAGCTTCTCATTTGGCTCCGAACCACATGGCTCGCAACACAGGGCGTAGCATAGGTTCTGGTTGAGTTTGGATTGTGGGGATCTGTCAATCAGCCCCTATTCTCGCGAACGGAGATGAAATGTCCGGTTGCGTAAAGCACCCATCACGTATCAGGATGTGGCTGGGGATTCGGAAGGAGGGAGGCGGACGTATTTAGCTCTCTGGGGGCGGGCTTTGTTGTGCCGATCGAGAGCGTGGGCGCTCAGGGGAAACCTTTGAACGCGAGCCACGTGATCGACTTGGAGGCGTAGGTGGATCAAATTCAAATCTGGGGCGGGATTATTGCTCATTGCATTTGTGTGCGGCGGCCGAACTGGAGACCGCCTTGTATGACTTTCCGGAAGGAATAAGGGGCATAACCGAACACGCCCATCAAGTACATTCAAACAAAGGAGACCGCGCATACTGTCTGAACTGTCCACGGAAGGTAAAGTAAAGTAACAACAACTATCCAAAACATGACCGCATTCATTGTCCGTACGGGGGACCCCTGCAGCCAACACAACACTTAGAGATCTCCCCTCTTGACCTTATTGTTCCTTCCAAGCTTGGTCCGCGCTTGGAAGTACTTGGGAACCGGGGAGCGCTTACTAACGTTGTTGCGCTTCTTGTCGTTGGCAAAGCCAGTCCGAGGGCAATAGAAGAGAGCGGAATCGGGGCACTTGGAGTGACCGCCGTTGCTCAGCAATTCGCCGGTGTACTAAGGAAATGAGATTAGCTGAGAATGACTCCGGAGGGATCGGATTTCCAACCTTGTTGTACACACAAGCGGCTTGAATTCCGGTCGTGCTGCCGGTGGAGTACCTGCAGTTCAAACGAGCGGAATCGTGGATAGAGCTCGAGAGATTATTCCCCTCTACATTGCTCTCAGGACATTTGAAGACGCAGATCGATCCGCGGGCATTGAGTGAGCTTGGTGTAGGTCCACCTGTATCAGTGGGACAGGCAGGGACGCCACCGCACTGGACCGCGACGACCAAGGAGAAGACGGCGAGAGCGAGAGAGAACAGTTTCAACATCGTTGGTGGAGGTAGCTTTGGTCAACGAAATCGAGCTGGGGTGCCCTACGGATGGGTGACCTCGGGGCAAGGGGTGTGAGAAAAATAAGTCCAACGGTATTTATCACTAATTTGCAAGTGATGAAACGGGCTTTGACTAGGGTCCCCATTCTGATCTCTCCTGGATAGGATTGTTTTGAGTTCGTTCGGGGTTAACGGACAGGCGCCTCACTAAGTGACGAAAGGTGCCGTGGTTAGATGGTCACCGGTCAAGAGTAAGATTTGGAAACGCGCATCAGAAATGAGGACAGCGAAGAGGTCATTCGAGTGGCGCTTGAAGAAGTCGTAGGTTATAGGGGATATGGTGGCATTTTAGTGATGGGATTGAGTCTCAGGTTGCCGATACAACGGACCATCCGGTTCAAGAGGTTCGCCTTAGACGATCTACTGTCTAGACGAGCCTGCTGGACAAAAGTGGGGGGACGTGCCTTGGCATGTGCAACATCGTTCGGTAATCGGAGGATACCTGGTTCAATAACGTCACGCAAGGACGTGAGAGAGCCGTGGGGAGACTTTCCACCCAACTGTGAGCCTGTATGTAAGTGGCAACCGCCCTCTATATGGTGTTCCAGATCAGCTGGCGTGGGTGTGGGCTGAGGGTGAGACCGCCCATTCTCGGAATGGATGCGTAGTCCAGCGCTGATGATCGGGAGCTTTCGTCGAGGTCAATCCACACTGACAGTTACCCCGCCCTCTATCCCCCCTTCCCCACCTCTCTTCGCCTGTGCTTTGGTGTTCGATGTGCTCCTGGATCGGCTCGCATCGTGGCTCCTTGCGTGGTCTCACTGGCCTGACTTATGGGTTCGGACGCTTTACTCCGCTGCGTACGCTACGGGGTTTCGGCGACACGGGACTTGGTACTCGGAAGCTTCACCGAGCGAGACCTAGCCAACAGATAGGATAGGCTCATTAACTTTACTGCAAACGCACCGTATACGGAAAACTACCCATGACTTTCAACGTGCTCGCCGCGTGATCTACGCAATTGGGTTCGGACATCCCGCGGTGAAGTCTAAATCGGATTTGGAACGCGTGCTGACGTCGAAGTCGAACGCAAAGGAAAGTGAGTTACAAAAGCAATGGCCATGACAAGATAAATTCAGGGAAGAAAGAACGTAAATTTGCTGTCTACGGCGAAGAAATTAATCTATCATCGGGCTCAAGGAGTTTGTTGGGGAACCTGGGAAACTTGCCAGACTTGGGATTCCACCGGCGGGGAAGCCCGGGGAGGATGAACCTGAAGACGAGGCAGCAGGAACGCCAAGTTGTGACCGACGTGGAGGGGGTAGGCATAGCAGTCTGGACCCCGGGTCTGCGGAAGGACCGAGGACGGGAGAACTCACCGATAGCGGCGGCGAAAGTTCAACTTGAACATGGCGACGTCGGTGGCGTTCCAACTAGGTGGTTGCTGTCCTCAAACCGAACCCATCCTCCCCTTTATGTCTTTCTCTCTTTTCCCGAGAGCACCAGGAGCCTGGTGTTGATCCTGCTCGGTGTCCGATCCCAACCTCCGATACATTGCTCCCTCCGAGCGTCGTTTCCAAAATAGGCATTCGACCTTCCTCTTTCGTTGGAGCCTTTCCACTTAAAAGTCACCGCTGCCCACCTCCTTCCCCAGGACGTCCAACCGCTCCAGTCTTTCCCTTCCCCCCTCGCTCTCGCTCTCGCGCTTTCTCTTCGCTGTCGCCCACCATGCGCAGCCTCAATTCACTCCTTATCCTCGTCCTCTCCTTTGTCTCATTCGTCATCTCCGGTCCTTTGCACTCCACCACCCACTCTTCCCGCCTCGCAAAAAACCACGTCTCCAGTCGCCAGTTCCATTACCCTAGGGCACTCGTTGACGTTTGCGCTGACGTTGATCTGTCACTGGGCCTCGGTGACATCCTCAGATTGAATCTCGGGAGCCTCTTGGGTGACATTTGTCTCTGCCTCTCTGCGTTCCCCCTTGACTTGGACGCATACGCCGACCTCAAACTAATCGTCGACCTGCTCGGTGAAACCAAGGTTGAGGCGCTTCTCAAGACACTTGTACGTCGCAACATCCCTCTCTTCGTCCTTCATATTCTCACGGTGTCTTTCCAAGATTGAGGACAATGGTAGCCAGTGTACTTATCCCGATCACGCTTCCCCCAAATGCACGTCCGGAAACCCCTGCGACTTCACGTGTATCGATGGCTTTATCAAAGAAGGAGGCAAATGTGTCTGCTCTTCGCCCAACTCCGTCTGCAACGGAAAATGCGGCTCCTACAAGAATGTTAGTGTCTCCTTGTTCAACAGCCATGTTTCAGGGCTGACGCGTCGACAGGGTTGCAGCTCTGCGCTTCCAACGGCTCCAAAAACGGTGCGAAGGAGCGCTATCTCCTCTCGGAAACCCTCTGGTTCATTCGGCCTCAACCTTGGCGGGTTGCTTGACGGACTGTTGGGTTCCTCTGGAACCACTCCCGATATCCTGGGGATCGACATTGACACGTTGGTCAATGGAGTTCTAACTCTCCTTGATGTTAAACTGCCAATCTCCGGGGGAGATCAGTCCAGCGGCTTGGAGGTTGACCTCGATATTTGCATCGGAGCCGGTATTTCTGGGACCGAGAGTTTACTCAAGACCATCACCGATGTTGTCAATTCGCTCCTCTCGTCGTTACTTGGGACCACCCTCGACACCCACGCCAAATCGTCGTGCTCTTCTCCAGTCGATTCCAAGACCATATCCGTTGACATTCAGGTCTGTGGGCTCCTCGGCGATTCGTTCGCGTCTACCCTTGATCAAACCCTGAAGGCGGTCACCGGTCTCCTCAACAATCTCCTTGGCGACGTGAATATTTCCGCCAAAATCGCGGTCGACGGAACCGGATGTCCCGCTACCCCTACTTTGCCCAGTTCCAGTCACCCACACCCTTCTCCTTCGACCTCGGTCAAAAAACCCCGGAGCGTCTCTCCGTCGCGATCGTCGGATCCCATTTCTAGCATTGATTTGGGTGGGCTCCTGGACGGCCTCCTTGGGCAGGTTGAAGGGACCTTGGGTGATCTGGGACTCAGTTTGGGTGACTACAACCTGGACACTGATGTCAATCTCACTGTTGATGTGTCCATCGGCCTCGGCAGCATCGGTGGACTCCTCGATACGGTTATTGCTCTTGTCGATGAGATCTTGGACTCGTTGCTGGGTGCCGACGTCACCGTTCGGCTCAACCCAAATCCCACCCCATCTTCCGCGTCCTCCAACCACGGCCAGGGCGGCGGGATAGTTGTCGACATTGGTCTCGACGTTGTTCTGGATGCCCTTCTTTCCGACACGGGTAAACTTGTAGACGCGGTTCTGTCGGGGGTGAGCGGAGTCTTGGCCAACCTCCTGAATCTTGATGTCACAGTTAATATCGACGGCGGACGTGGGTCCAGGAAGGCGGGCGCGGGGAAGTGAGTGGAAGCTAGTTTATATCTGTAGTCTCGCATATCTTTCGATGCCACACGGACATCTGTTGTGTTGTTGTTCTCGTTGACCCTTTCCTGTGTTGCCCCTCATAGTCACCGTATAGATGAAATTCTTGTTCTTTGAGTTCTGTGGAGTGTTACATATGATTGCCGCTTTTCGGCCCGATTGCAAAGCAGATGTTTCCGGTTCGATCAAGATTGATCATTGAGCACGGATTGAACGCCAGCGGCCACCACCACCTCCGCAATCATGGCCTCTCTTCTTCGAGCATACAAGTGGGTTTAACACCCAAGGTTGAAGGCATATGTAAAATGACGCGTCCAACTTTGACAGTGTCGCGCTCATTCGACGACCGATGCTGGCGCAATGTGCAACGGGCGGCTTTCTGTTCGGTTTTGGGGATGTGATAGCACAACAGCTGGTTGAGGGGAGGGGGAAGGACCACGACGTAAGTCTTCACGTTGTTCCTGTTCTCTCGCCCGTCTTTCCGGTCTAAGTGCGTCTAGTTTACACGAACCATCCGAATGGGATTTTACGGGGGTGGGTCCAAAGCGGTCGGCAGTCTGTCTATGTGACCCTTTGTTTGTTGATTGTACACTGCCCAGGGATGATGTTCGCCCCGATTATGACCAAATGGTATCAACTACTCAACAGGCTACAGTTCAGCACGCCGACTAAAGCGCTGATCTATCGAGTGCGCCCTTTTTCCCGTCGTGACTTTGGTGGAAGATGTGTTAGCCTGTTGACCCCTATGTTGTTTCTTTCAGGTGTATTTGGATCAGGCTGTTTTCAGTCCGGCAGCCGTCGCATTCTTTTTCGGGAGTATGAGCGTGTTGGAAGGGGAAGGATTAGGCGGGGCAGCCGACCGGATCAGCCACGTACGTCCACTTTTTCTCCGGAACCGGAAGCGGTTGCTTACTAGTACCGCCCACACACCGTCCCCCCACCCGATGAAATAGGCATACGTCCCGACACTGCTGCGCAACTGGTACGTTGTCGTTAGGAGGCGATTCTCTCACACGCAGCCCCCGCTAATTTTCTTTTTCCCTCGCAACTTTTTTCTTATGTAGGGCTGTGTACATACCCACTCAGGTCATCAACTTCTCCATCATTCCTCCACACCTCCGGTTCGTGTTTGTTGGTGTGGTCAGCTTGTTCTGGAGTACGTTTCTCCCGAGCGTTTTCCCACCCCTCCCTGCAGAAGACCCTGAGTTTCTTTTCTCTCTGTTTCGCCAGATACATACCTGAGTTCCGTAAACGCCAAGGAACGGCGGCCCCACGACGTTGAGCGTAGTACCGGGAAGCCTACCGAAGCATGAACGCGATACCTATCCAGCGCGACAACCTTACCCTGGGTTCGAGTTGAGTGCTGTACACTAGATGATGCTGGTTGCAAACAATCATGTTTGTGAAAATCGGCGGTGAATAGTTTACAGGGGTGACTACTAATAACACCGGGGAAGCATGCATGAAGAAAAAACAAAGTATCGAATGTCGAAGAGTGGATGATTTGTCGTTTACAACAGATCCCAGTTGACGTGAGGCCGGGGTTTAATTTCGAATTCGAACGCGCTCGGGATCCTGTGTGGAGCGAACGATAAACACCGACGAACAATCCAAGCGAGAATAAAAACAACCGAGGAAACTCACCTCAAGAAAGCATTATCGTACGAAACTTCCGGCTCCACCTCCACGCCGTTCACGACCTTCTTTCGAATGTCGAGAGTCGCGATGATCCTGGCGATCACGAGCCACAACCCCGAGTCGATGAGGTGTATACCGGGGCATCTCCGTCGGCCCGCTCCGAACACGTAGTTTCGTGGGTCCAGACGCTTCTTCGTCTCAGCATCGAGGTCGAGGAAGCGTTCTGGTTTAAATGAACCCGGATCAGGGTAGGCCGTCTCGTCCCTTGAGATCGCCCTGTACACCAAACGATAGTCAGCTCGCCGTGTCCAAAAGGATAGATTGGGCAGGAAACCGACCAGATGTTTCCAATGACCCAAGAGCCTTTTGGCAAGAGGTACCCGTTATACACGTCATCTTGCATCAGGCGATGGGGGAGATCTATGAGATAGACGCGATTGGCACCCAATGTCGCGCGTGGTTCGAATTGAATGACATACTGAGTGGTGCGGGTGTAGCGTATCTCAAACACTCGCTCAACATAGCCTCAATATAAGGCATCGAAGGACGATCGCTAAAGTTCGGCAGTCTCGAGTGCCCAACGACGGAGTCGACTTCAGCCTGAGCCTTTGCGAAAACGTCGGGATGTCGGACCATAGCGAGCACAAAGTTGGCAATAGCAGAACCAGTCTAGAATGAAGTTGAGCACCGAGGGACAAAAGAAGCTGGGGACGAAAACGAACCGTGTCGATGCTCGCGGTGTACATCGAGTTTATCGTCCACCTCATATCAAAGTCCTCCTGCTCGGTCATGTTTTCGTTCTTATCGAACGCAAGCGAGGTAAAAGATGGCGATGCTGTTCCGTTCCTCTGTACCATATAGGGGTATTTTCAGCATGTGAGCGAAAGGGGATAGCGGATAACTGACGATTTTCTGTTTACAGTCCTCATAGGGTTCATTGACGAAATCTTCGATCAGCTTCTTCCACTCAACGGCAGATCGCTTGAACCCGGCACCGGGGAACCAAGAGGGGATATACCTCACTGGACAACGTTTCGATCGTGAGAAACCGAGCCATGTGGATGGAGAGAGAGAGAAGGACGCACAAAACGGGAAGATGTCGACCGCCCAAACGCCCCCACCGGTGACCAACTTGTTCGACAGAACCTCGGTCGATTCTGCGGCGAGTTTCATGAACCGATCATCGGTGGAAGTCGCCTTGTAACCGTACAACACCATCAGTGTCAGGCCAGCGTTATACCTGCAATACATGAAACCTCCGCCCGTGAATTGCCTGTCCGGATAACGAGGGAATGGAGGAAATAGACGAACCCGAGGAGAGTTTCGCGGAAATCCATTCCAGGTTTGGCCAAGTTCTGAACGAAATCTCTCGACTCCCCGTCCAGGATCGGTTCGTACGTCTTGATCGTCCCAGCTCCGACGGCCTTCACCAAAATCCTTCTCTGGCGTCTCATTGTGTCTCCTGCGCCCGTGAATGGGACCTGTGTACAGAGAGAGTCAGGCGAGCTGCAATATGATGGTGAAGAAGATACGGACCATGTTTTCAGCCCCGCAGAGTTCACCGGTCATGACCATCCTCGGTTTATCCGAGTAGATGTCTCCACGGTTGTGCAGCAAGTCATTGTACGCCTTAAAGTCGTTGAGGAAGATCATGGGGATACCAGCAGCATTGATGTATACGATCTCGCCTGTGGTAATGCAAAACGAAACTTAGCTCGTTGGAAGAATGGGACTCGAATGCAAAGCATTGCTAACCATATTGCTTGGCCCATTCGGTCGCTCGGAGCCACAGTTCTTTGGTGGTCAAGTTTAATGCATTGCCGATCAGTGGGAGAGGCTTGGGTCCAGGAGGTAATTTCCTGGACGCAGCTCTATGGGTCAGAGCGAGCACAGAGAGGGTTGCGACAGCTCCAGCGAGCGTTATAATAAGCAAATCGACCGCCATAGTCAACGGAGGAAGCGTGAGGGAGGGAGGGGGAGGAGGAGGAAAGATAAGGCAGAAGATAATAAGAGCAAGTTATATAACTTGGTCGAATCGCAGAACGTTTGGGGGAGATTCTGCAGACATGGCACGAGGCTGAATAGGCTCGACAGGCAAAACCATTTGAAACCAGTCCGGCGGTAGGAACAATAGCAATCCCGGGGGACAATTGACGATCAATAGATGACGCCGTGTCCGTCTCAGCTTTCGGTCTCGGTGGTGGGAAAACAAAAAGCGATCAGTGATCGGCACAAACGAAGTTTATCACTGCACCAGCAAACGATGACCCGATAACAATTAACAACGCCCCAAGCGGCTAACTCGTACATGTAAAAAGCCCCATACCGACAAGACAATGGCACAACACCAGAGGCGACAAACGGAACAGACGTAAAAATCGCGTCTCATTTCTGTCCATTTGTCAGTTCGTCGATTATCCTAACCGCTCGTTCCGATCTCGGCCTGATGTCCAGCGGGAATTTCGAGGGGATCCTTACTCAAGGAATTAGCAGCCGAACAAAAACGTGCGAGACAGTTCGTTCTCCCTACCTGAAGAATGAGTTGGTGTATTTGATCTCTGGTTCGATCTGTTTCCCGTTCGCGTCGACTGCCTTGGATATATTCATCGTTGCGAGGAATGATGCCATCAAAATCCAAGTCGACGAGTGCGCCAGATGCCTCCCGGGACAGATCTGGAGGGGAAGTGTTATCGAGAGATTTAAACGGAGGTAAGCAGGACGTACTCGGCGACCAAACCCAAAGGAGTAGACTTTAGGATCACGTCGTCTTGCCGTCTCTTCATCCACAGGCTCGAGGTACCTCTCTGGGCTGAAGGTATGGGGGTCTTTGAACAGGGTTTCGTCCCGGAGGATATTCCTGTTTGTCACCGAGTGGTCAACAGGCGAACGGCTAGTTCCAGTGGTAATCGCACCATATGTTTGCAAAGACGAGCGTCCCCTTGGGAATGAACATTCCCTCGTAGATGTCATCCTCCATCAATCTGTGGGGCAGGGCTGACCAAAAAGGGTAAGAAGGCCGGCCGGGAAGACCGAGCGGGAGAAAGCGCGTACATAACGGGACGCTAGCACCGTATCGGAAGCACTCGTTGAACAGCGCCTCGACGTATGGAAGGTTCTTCCTGTCAGTAAACGTTGGCAGACGGTCGTTTCCGACGACCGAGTCGATTTCCCTCTGAGCCTTTGCCATCTTCTCGGGATATTCCATCATCGCCAAAAAGAACTGCAGGACCAGTGTCATCGTCTGTGGACACGCATAAGCTATCCCAAACACGTCCGGTTCGAGGGGATCAACACACCGTGTCGATGCTAGCTGGGAGCGTCACAAACGATCAGAATCAGTTCCGTGGTCCGAGGGTCCAGCGGGCCGGTCCACGTACCACCATACATTGAGTTTGCCGTCCATCGCAAATCAAAGTCGCCCTGCGCGTCTTGGCCCACGTTCTCCTCGAGAAGGGTAGAGCAAAACGATGGCAACGCCGTCCCTTGACGCTGAAAGCCAATTAGCCTCCGAAACACAACGACGGGGGTGCGTGGCCGTCTCCATACCATCGACTCTTTCACAAATTCGTAGGGCCTGTCCACAAACTCCTCCATCTTGGCTCGCCATACCCTCGCCTTCTTCAAGAACCCTGCCCCTGGCGCCCATTCCGGCAGGTATTGCACTGATGGAGATGAAGTCGGCAGGTGAGCGGAACAGAGAACGTGATCTCTAGATATTAAACCCACAAGCAGGGAAGACGTCAACCGGCCAGACTCCGCCACCCGAGCTGATCTTGTTGGCCAGCACATCCACGCAACTGTCCGCGAGCGACAGGAAGGCGTCGTCCTCTGACCTGGCCTGATACCCGTACACCACCAGCAATGTCAGCCCTCCGGTGTAGCGCTTGACCTGCGAGATGTAATCATCTGGCTTCTCTAGCAGTCGCTTCAGAAACCAAGAGGTCTCCATTTCGAGCAGCGGATGGTATTTTGAAATCGTCGTGGGGCCCAATGCGCGCTGCATCAATTTACGTTGTCGTCTCATTTGGTCGCCGTATCTCGTGAACGCAACCATGTTCTCACACCCGCACCTGAATAGGGCCCGATGGGATATGAACGAGGGAAAATGGGTGATTGAACGGTACTCACAGTTCGCCACACATCACAAGATGGGGCTTATCAGAATATATCGTTCCCCGTTTGTCCAAAAGATCGGTGCAGGCATCGGCAGTGTTCAAGAAAATGAGTCCCTGTCCAAACACGTGGACGTAGACGACCTTGCCTGTACCCAGCGTGGTCAGGCATACTGGAGGAAAAGTCAAAGAGGCGCGCAACTCACCATACGTCTTGGACCATTCGGCGACTGTGAGCCATAGTTGGTGTGCTGTCAAATTAAATATATTGCCCACGAGCGGGAGGGGACTTGGACCGGGTGGTTTGGGTAATCCCGGGCCAGACCTCCTAGTCAGGTAGACGAAGGCCGAGACGATGCCAGCGAGAGGAATCAAAACGTTGGTGGCGGTCATCTATCCAAGGAGCGGGAGGGCACGAAGAAGAGAGAGAGAGAGAGGAGAGGGAAGGAGATTGTGGGATGACGTTCCGGTGTCACCCTTAAGACCATCGCTGGGTGAGCCGCTGGACAGCACACCCTTGTCATCAGGAACGAGAAGCAGAAGATCCATTTCGGCTGGACGAAGATGTTCATAATAGCCGAAGACGTTTCCCCACCCCTTCTCCTTCCGGGAAGATGGGACCCGCTGCGTCTCATGTGACGGTGGCTCCCCTGAAAGCATTCAACTGTGCGCAACATCCACACGGTAAGCCGCCAGGGCCGAGCGTTCGACACTGCACGGTTCCGGCTTTCCGAGTGCTGGACGACAAACGAGTGACACAACCAGGGCGCTCCCATTGATCGATCATCATGACCTTGTGTCGAAAAACATCCGAACCCGGTAATATTACTACACATTGACAACTCAACCACATGTATGTCCCCAGCTTCATTTTACGACTTGGATGACTCGACGGGCCCTGCAAACTTTCCACTTCCGGGGGAAAAGATGTCCTACATGGCAAATAACACAAAAAAGTTCAATTCAGCGGCGGGGTTCAAAGGGACGCTCGTCACCGTACCTTGATGAGACCCCCGGTAATTTGACCAAGAGCCTCCCTGGATTCCCAAAGCGGGTACAGGACCACGATGAACGCAGAGCAGAACGTCCAGATCATTCCTATTATCACCCAGGCTGCAAAAAAAAAAAACATAAGGAAATCGGGTTGAATGGGACGTATCGGAGCCGTAATGCTTGCCTGATAGTCCCGCCACACCGTAAACGGTTGAAGAGAAGAAGAGTGGAAGCGGAATGAGGATGATCATTACCAAGGTCTGAATTCAATATGTTAGAGGTCATCCGTCTCCATTCGGCGGGGAAATGAACCTACCAATGCAACTGAGCTCCAGGCCGCTAACCGGAACGCCTTCTGCAACCCAACAGGATCGAGGTCCGAATCGTCGTTCTCGATCTCGGCGGTCTCAACTGCTCCCCCGCTCTTCTTCTCGTCCTCGTCGCCCTCAGTCGAATCTCGTCCATGAGCGTGTCGTGCGGTTGGCGCGTTGATGGCGCGGGTGATCTCAAAGTCAAAGTCTTCCGGCCACTGTCCGAAAACAACCACTGAGTAACGGATAGATTTTCGTGCAGAGGGGAGACGACCCACCACATAAGACGACACGGTAGCAACAATTCCTCCAACGCCGATGGCCGCAAGATTCCCGGCGAGCATCTCATAATCTCCGCCGCTAGTCTGGGGCCCAAGTTCAGCGCCGGAACGGTCCATACCGAGAATAGATGACACGACTCACCGTGACGTTGATGAGATTGTCATTGAGGGTGGCGGTGGTCACCAACCAGGCGACGATGCCTGCAACAAACCCTGCGATGGCACCCCCGATGCATCCCCACTTGTTCGCCTTCTTCCACGTGATGGCCAGTGCGATCGGCACCACAGCACTTCCCAAGAGAACTCCCATAAATGTCTGGGGATGGAAATGAACAGAATCCCTCGGAGATGAACAAAAAAGGTACTGACATAAAGCCAACCCATCGAAATCCCGATATAGAAGAAAATCAACCCGAGCAAACCCATGACAACCGCGAACAGCGCGACCTGTCAAAGCACCACGATCAACACCGCACCCAGAATGAACGAAGAGTCTGCATTACCGAACCATGTGACACGGCGAGAACCTGAGACTCGGTGGCTGTAGGGTTGAAATATTTCTACAAACAACGCATTGAGGGTGTGCCCATCCCATCCTCATGGCGAAATGATTACCTTGTAAACGTCGTACGTCAGGATGGACGAGACCGCGATGAGTTCCGCGGATGTCGCAGAAGTAACGGCCAAGAACAAGACGATGAGAACGGCAGCAGCACCGGATTTCCCCAACAAGGCGGCGGCGGCAGACGGAGCTGGTAAACCCGCGCTTACATCTTTGGGCAGGAGGATTCGCATGTCGGGGTCATCACGAAGCGCAACAGCAGCAAGGCCGAGGGTCGTGGAGAACATGAATGGAATCGCGAACCTGGTACCGAACCTCATAAGCAAACGCCAATGCACCCTAAAATCAAGCCTACCATGCGAGACCCCCAAGGAGGTACGCCTTGACACAGCTCGCAGGACGCGAGGCAATAGCCCTCTGCCAATAAGCCTGGTCTTGGAAGACGGTCGCAACTAGAGGAGACAAGTCAATATTAGAACATGGGGAAGATCGACGTCAACACGCTCACAGTTTCCAATAACGTTAATCACACCAAAGATTAATCCGTTCTTGGACCTCATCGTGATGTAGCTTCCCTGGGCGTTTCCAGCAACAGGGGCCTTCTCAGCAGCGATCGTCAAAAGTTCGTGCATCCTGCCGATGCTTCCAATCTTGTCGCTCGTGGCGTAGACGGTGAAGATGAAGACAAAGATGATCGCAAAGAGCACGGCGGTGTGGGTGCTGTGTTTGTAGAAAGTTAGCTTACCCCTGCTGTCATCCGAGAAAGAATTGGGCCGTACTAGTCACAGAGAAGGGTGGCTCGCATGCCACCAACGACGACGTAGATAGCCACACCGACTGGGATCAGGAAACACGCCGCGATCGTGTTCATTCCCGAGAGATCGGTAACGGTTGCGGAACCACCCAAGATAAGCATCGAAGAGACGATAATGTTCGTGGCCAATCTAAAGAAGAAAAAAACATTTGTTGAAAATTAAACTCAGAGATGTTCTGCTTCCCAGGATGGACTCACCCGAAGAAGAGGAAAACGAGGTGGGCAACTTTTCCCCAACGAGCACCAATGATCTCGAGCCAGGTGTAAGCGTACGGGGCATTGAGTTTAAGCTTAGCAGAGAGCTGATGGAATCACCGCAAGTTCGAGTTAGTCTCCCTACTCGGTAAGGCCGGAAAATGCCGTCCTGACCTGGGCGAAGAGCAAGACCTGGACCGTTGCACCAGCACCATACCACCACGGACCGGAGATGCCGTACTTGTATGCTACAGCACTCGATTGCAGCTTTAGTGTATCAACGAACGCCAAACACGTGTCAGGGGTGGGGATAAAGCGGGTGAAAGCCACAGAGATGAACGAACCAGAGTTGCGGCCCACGTCCATGCAGAGACGATACCTGCGGCAATGAGACCGGGTTTGACGCTCCTGGACGCGCTGTTGAATTCGTCTGCGCTTTTCGGGGAGAAGCCAGTGTAACGGGTTTGGAGGGCGGTCAACCCCACCATAAAAACGCTGAAGAAGAGACCGATGCCTGTGTTCCCCACACCCTCAGCGAACTAGATGGACAGCGCAATAATGATCTACACACCCACGACTGTTCACGCGACACACATTGAGTCATGAATTGGGATCAGATGGGGAAAGAAGCAACGTACCGACACCGTATCCGGCTCCTTGAGGCAACGTTGGCTCAGACATCTCAAAGTAGAAGGAGGGGGGGAAGAGAGGGAGGCGCAGAGTGCAACCAGAAAGCTTCTGGAAGCTCGGCGCTCTTTATAGGTCCAGCGGGAAGGTGGGGCGGGGATTCAACCAGTTGCGCGGCTGCTTATCTCTGTCCACTCAGTGACACTGACAGGTGGATCCCGTCATGAAAACGTGAGAATTGTGCTAGAATTGAATTGGCCGAGCCTTGAGATAAGGGCGGCGGAAAAAGGAAGCACCCCGGAGGAAAGGAACAGATGGTCGGCATCGGTGGCTCTTATCGATATCGACGGGTGTGCCCCTGCTGGACACCCGTCCGTCTCGCCGGCATCTCTCGTTCTGGCAACGGTACCGTAATCGGTGGGGGTGATGTGTGAGAAATATTCCCACTATGCGGGCCAAACTAGCCTGGTTGTCAGACAGAGAAGCACATATAGCGGCGTGATGCAGGATGCAACGAGAGCGCAACAGCATATCCCGTAAGAGACTGATGTCCTGTGGGAATTTCTTCGACTCCCCGATCATTTAAAATTCATCGCGAGCGGGTCGCCTGCTGAAACGCAACAGACCACGAAAATGGCTTCAGAGTCGACGTTGGGGAAGCGAAAGCACAGAGAGGGCCTGGGAGAAACGGATGGTACGCCCTCACATCGTTTTACACGTGGGCCGTCGCACTGCTGATTTCCAAAGACTCAAGGTCATCAACCCTCTTCGTCTCGAATCTTCCCTACACCGCGACCTCCACCGACTTGAAAACTCTCTTCTCCGACATCGCACCGGTCCGAAACGCATTCGTCGTTCTCGAGAATGGAACTGGTGCCTCAAAAGGAGTAGGCTACGTCTCCTTCGCCATTAAGGAGGACGTCCAACTTGCGCTAGACAAAATATCATCCGAAGGTCTCACGATCGATGGGCGAAGTCTACGCGCCCAACTAGCGGAGGCGAGGCCCAAAGATAAGGATAACGTCTCGACAGCTGGAAACGTGGGCCAAGAAGCTAAGCTTTCCGCAAGTGGGAAAACAAAGAACCCTAGGGGGGCCGTCTCCGCACCCAAGGACCCTCTGGCTATTCGGACAGTCGTGCTGTCGGGTCTACCCTCCTCGATCGATTCCAAAGTTTTATGGAAAAAAGTCCGCAAGCAAGAGGGTGCTGAAAAGGTTGACTGGCCGGCGAAACTGCAAACAGGAGAAGAGGATCCTGCTCAAGGTAACGTCCCCCTGTTTACCAGTCAAATGATCCCAAACGTCTGAATGGTGGGGCTACTCTAGCATATGCGTTATTCTCCGATCACGAAACCGCCCAGGATGCGGTCAAGAAGCTCCACGCCCATATATTCAAAGGCTCAATAATCTCTGCCACTCTCAAGAAACGCGTTGATAACCTGCACAAGCCCATCGCATCCACTTCCACCCACGCTTCTTCCTCATCGCCCTCCGCGAAACCCCAGTCCAGCCATAAACTTGCTCCTAGTCGTGCGAACCGTTTGATCGTCCGAAACCTACCCTTTGATATCACGGGAGAGGACATTAAAGCAACGTTCCTGCCGTATGGCCCCATCCATTTGATCGACATTCCAAAAACCGAGGATGGTCGGGCAAAGGGCTTCGCCTTTGTCTGGATGATGTCCAAAGGCGACGCTCAACGGGCCTTGGAGAAGTGCAATGGTACGAAGATCCGTGCTGGGGTTGCGGAACAGCTCGTTCAGGCCAAACAGAAGAAGAAGAAGCAGGTGAGGATCGAGGAAAAGATGTCGAAAGAGAAAGCCAGAAAGGAACAGGAGACGGCTGAAAAGGAAGTTGCGGGCGTTGAGAGGGTTATTGCGGTGGATTGGGCGCTGAGCAAGGATAGGTGGGAAGAGGAAAAGGCGAAAATGGACGTCGACGAAGATGCGGAGATAAGTGAGGGTGACTCGGACAGCAGAGAGGACAGTGAGAATGAAAACGACTCTGGGTCTGGGTCTGGATCTGGGTCCAGGTCAGACGAGGAGGAGAACGGTGATTCTGAGGAAGGCAATGAACCTCAGAAACCGCAATTGCCGGCACCCGAGGCAGGTACGACGTTATTCGTCCGAAATATCCCCTTTGAAGCCACGGAAGATGAGCTGAGGACGCTGTGAGTGGTTTCATTCATCATACTTTTCTCAGCGTTGAGTGGGTCACCCAGTTTCCGGGCATTTGGCCCACTCCGTTACGCACGCATCA
>Ga0307517_10002206_pt1 | contig 31460 bp, 18 predicted proteins | sample 23_EM_MG_FD_194515 | JGI IMG/M metagenome (GOLD analysis project Ga0307517, IMG submission 194515) | Populus trichocarpa ectomycorrhiza microbial communities from riparian zone in the Pacific Northwest, United States - 23_EM | ecosystem: Host-associated > Plants > Roots > Unclassified | place... | reverse complement strand
AGTATACTATTGTTCATGTGGACAATAAGATCTATGCTTTAAATCGATATGTAAAGTGGAGGACAGTGATGGTGGGGGTTTTGGGTGGTCAAATGGAGTATAAGGATACTGACGACGGTAGTTAAAGTTGGGGAATCTAATTCGTCTCTTTTTTCCCACCTCTCCTCTGAAGAGATTTTTGTTCTGCTGAATCTACTTGGCTGGTTCACAAACCCCTAAACTCATTCATAATGGCAACAATTCTTTGGTTCTGCTACCGTTACCTACCTCTGTCTCAACCACGATGGCATACAGTGCTGTGGGTCGACTTTTTTTTGTTTTACAATTTTATTTCTGTGTTTTTTAACGTGTTTTCTGAAAAAAAATTATTATTTTTTATTTTTTTGTGTTTTCAGATATTTTAATATATTAATGTTAAAAATAATTTTTTTAAAATTTTTTTATTTTGATGTATTAAAAAATATTCATTGTCACACACCTAATCATCTATTTTTTTCTGTCCCTCTCGGCAATCCTTGCTTTGCTTGAACAGAAACTTTCATGAGTAACTTGAAAAAAGAAATGTAGGTAGATTAAAGTATTAAAGTTTAAGGTTTCAAGAGTGTAATGATAGAGTTTGATTGTGTCTTTTCCTTGTAACACACACAAAAAAGAAAAAGAAAATAGAGAGAGAATAGGCTGATTGAAAACTCATTGGATGGGCTAGGCTTGGGTGGACTGAAGAGGAAAAACTTAGCCCATCATGGAAAAAGAAAAGTAAAAAACCTCTTTCTTGAGCAGAACCTTGGGCTAGTTTAGGCCTTGCCTGAATGAAATTTCTCAGCATTCAGTTTGAAACAAAAGAGAATAATGACCTGAAAATTTAACATCTCAAAAAGAGAACAAAATGGGAAAAAGAAAAACTAGAGAACAGTGCAATTGTAGTTTGTTGGGTTGGGTTTCCTGTACTGCATGTCCACATTCTTACATGTTAGTAGCTTTTTATAGTACAGTAACAGCAACCTCCACCAACATGTCGTGCCTTAATTCAGTGGAAGACTGGCTTCTTAAATCTCAAATGGTCACTTGAGATCAAGAGGTCAAGATTAGATGTTGACAGGGTTGAAATCGTACGTGTAAGGCATGTCATAAAGTTGTTGTTTTGTAAATCGTAACCAGGAAATTGAGCATGTTTTGTCAACAGAAAGGGATTGTTGAATGTCCTGGCCTGAGCGCTTAGCTAGCGAAGAGTAATTGGTGTCAGTCTCGGACAGGGTATTGCTCTTAAATATTTCCTGGTAATGGTTTGGTGGGAAGTCCTTTGCATGTAGCTCCTTTATAAGTGGCTTGTCTTCCAACAAAATTACAGTAGAAACATCAAATCATTCTGGTTCTCGTTCCATTCATTCACAAAGTCCTACCTATTGAGTCCTATATGTCGATGTTAACTGTTAATGAAATTAGTGCTGTCTGTTGAAAAAGGCATGACATGGCTATTGATAATAGGATGTTTGTCTTTTAACATATCAAATGTTAATAGTTAATGCTGCTGTGACAGGAGAAGAGACTTTTTTGTTGATTGGAGAAAGTAATTGCTGCTTAAATGGCTAGCGTTTGTTGGCCATACTTTGATCCTGAGTATGAGAACTTGAGCACTAGGATTAATCCTCCAAGGTACTTCACATGATTAATTAAATTAAGTACTCCAAGACCCTGCTTCATTTTTTTCTTTTCTTTTTGCGTCCCTCTCATGTTTTCTTTTCTTTTGATTTTCTTTTTGGGGGGCAGGGTATCTGTAGACAACACTAGTTGCAATGACAGTACTCTTGTTAAGGTAATCTTTTTTATTGTTATTGCATGGCCATCAAGATCAGTGATACTTGAGTTAGAGCCAAGTCCTACTGGACCCTTCTAGAGTGTTGGTCACATAATACAACTGATTGAAGTTTGCATACTAGTTCGAGCTTCAGGCGTTGTAGCAGACTAGCACCAATCATTGATAGAAATGAAAACAGGCCCTATAATGTATGGGTGGCTAAAGCCACACCATAGGCTATTGGCAGTCATTTTGATGTATGAATGACCCGAGCCAGCCAAATTGCTGAATATCAGACTTTCAGAACGTATCTCTTCCTTTCTAGTACTTTACTGCACGAGGGGCCTCTACTGAAATGATTTTTGTTCTTAAATTTTCCTCCATCCAATTACACTGCAGAATTGGGAGAATACAGAGACAGGATCTTATCTTTAACCAGATTCCTTACACGTGTGCTCTAATTTATTAATTGGAAAGCAAATTATTATGCTTGCTATGAATTTGTTTTTTAGATAATGTCACGGCAATGACAAACTAAAATTCATGAATGTGATGTATTAGGTTGACAGCATGAACAAACCAGGAATTCTCCTGGAAGTTGTGCAAGTCCTAACCGATCTTGACCTCATTATCACCAAAGCTTACATCTCCTCGGATGGTGGTTGGTTCATGGATGGTATGAGTATGCTTCTATTGACTTCCCCTGTTTTCTTCTTCCTTAATGGTTATGCAAGGGCAGTGCTCTTCATATGCTTCCTAAGATCCTTTCTGTAATTAGTACATGTTTCACCTGATTATGAATTTATTATACCCAATCTTTTGATTTTAAGTCTAAAGAATATACTTTAAACCAAGTGATCAAAACAAGGCGCCATCTTACTATATCCTTCTGTTAAGTTTTCTCTTTCACTTTCTCACACGGAACAAGTTGGTATTGATTATATAGTTATTTCTGATCCACAGTATTTCATGTCACTGACCAACAAGGAAAGAAGATTACAGATATTAAAACCATTGACTACATAGAGAAGGTATGCAATTCTTATGTTTTTTTCGCTTATCTGCTTTCATGTGCTATAAATTCAAACCAATATAGGATGTTCAGTGCTGATTGGAAAAGAGTTGACCCATTTTAGCACCAGTGTTAACTGAAAGTATCTTCAATGCAACAGGCTCTAGGACCTAAAAGCCAAGAAGAAGTAACTACTTGGGCAGACAAACGGGTTGGAGTGCACTCTGTTGGTGGGCACACTGCCATTGAACTCATTGGCAAGGATCGCCCTGGTCTTTTATCTGAAATCTCAGCCGTCCTTGCCAACCTTCACTTCAATGTGGTTGCTGCTGAAGTTTGGACCCATAATAGTCGGATAGCATGTGTTGTCTATGTCAATGATGACACCACATCTCGTGCTGTAGCTGACCCAACCAGATTGTCTATAATGGAGGACCAGCTCAAGAACATTCTACGTGGGTGTGAGAATGATGAGGCGGGTCGTACTAGTTTCTCCATGGGGTTTACTCATGTTGACCGTAGGCTGCACCAAATGTTGTTTGCCGACAGGGATTATGAAGGTGGAATAGTGGCTACTGAGGTTGATTATCCTCCCTCCATCAAGCCAAAGATCACAGTTGAGCGTTGTGAGGATAAAGGATACTCTGTGGTCACTGTTAGATGCAAAGACCGTGCGAAGTTAATGTTTGACATAGTGTGCACTCTCACAGATATGCAATATGTTGTTTTTCATGCTACAATCTCGTCTGATGGGCCCCATGCATCACAGGTACCTCTTACCCCACTGAAGTATATGTACACCGATAACTAGAAGAAAAATTAAGAAACATTTCTCGTTTAAAGGCATTTCTAGTTTTGTTGATGTGAGGCATGCATTATGAAGCTCAATGCTTCCATCTTTTCACATTGACACTAGATTGTCTGTTTGTGTGTGTGAGCTCATGCCGAAGATTAGTTAAGCTCGTAATTTTTTTACCGGAACAGCTCCAATCAGTAGAGGCGAGTAGCAACTAGAAACAGAATGTTTTAAGATTTTTAGTCTCTGCAAATCAATTTGTCAAATTTACAAAGATTTCTACTTCATTCCATCTTCCTTTATCTTTTTCAATACAGCATCATGCTTGTGTGTTGCAGATTTTTAATTTAAGAAGTAAAAAATGTTCATTTGTTATTAGCCCATTTGTTCAATGAAATGATTGAAATGACTCCACTATTTTTGTTACAGTTATAATAAATTTCATAGCCTCTGTAGGATTTTATTGAAGCAACTGACCCAGTATACGAACTTTTAGGAGTACTATATTCGTCACATGGATGGTTGCGTGCTTGATACCGAAGGAGAGAAGGAAAGAGTTATCAAATGCCTTGAAGCTGCAATTAGAAGAAGAGTGAGCGAGGTGAGTAAACTGTCTACGTTACTGTTTCCTGCTGGTGCTGTATGAAATTGTAGATAAGGACATCGCTGTGCTTTGTCGTCTAACATTGCTGTTTGTCTTTCATGGTTCAGCTAAAAGTAGTGATTTTAAATTCTATTTCTGTTATTCCCTTTATATTAGTGTAGAACAGCTCAGGTTTTACATTCTGAGTTATGCTGTAGTCTATCTTTGATGCCCAGCTGAAATGACAGAATCTTTGAGCTGTTGGCCTTGAAACAGTTTCATGATAGAATCCTTTATAATAGCATAAAAAAGAGAGCATTTTTCAGCTATAGGCCTTTGGCAGAATATATGTAACCGAGACAACAGTAAGAAGATATAGCTTTAGTTTATGTTTAATTTAATGCTTCTGAAAGTCTATAACTGGGATTCTCACATGTATTGTATTGATACTTCACTTCATGGTTAATATAACGATTCTCTATAACCAATGCTGAAAATTGTAATCACTTTTGCTGGCTAACCATGTCAGTTAGGTTCACTAAGCCGGGAATGAAAACAGTATGAAGATGGCATCTAATAATTTGTAGCAACAGTACAGCATCAATAACAGACACCAGCCTTGTCTTTCATCTTCTGCAACCTCACATCTATCACTTCACAAAATACTTACAGCATGCCAAAGTCTTGTCAGCCTTTCGTTTTCGTTTTCCTTTTCTTTCTTCTTTTTGATGAATGAGAAATCAGTATTGTTAGCCTACAAAGATACTCACAAGAGTTGAGAGATGCTAATTGCTATGGATATTAGGTCAACTCTAAGGAGGAAGTAAGAGAATAAAAGAGATTGAAATTATGTTCAATATTCAGAACTGTATAGCGTGCATCATAGGACGTTAGACTGGTTGTTAACACGGCATTTGATAAATTGTTTGCTTTCAGAAGCATGAGGGTTAAGAGAGAGTGATTAATTAAAATGAAGAGAACCTGTTTTCTGAATTGATTAATTATTGTACTTGCAGTGATACACATTTCACATAATTTTTTTCTTTCAGGGGTGAAGTCCTTAGATTACCAATATTTATTTTGTGCCGTCTGAATTTTTCACTGTGATCTCAGGGTCTGAGCCTTGAGCTCTGTGCAAAGGATAGAGTAGGCTTACTATCTGAAGTTACAAGGATTCTGCGAGAGAATGGATTAGCCGTATCAAGAGCAGGTGTCATGACAATAGGAGAGCAAGCAACGAATGTTTTCTATGTAAGAGATGCTTCTGGGAATCCGGTGGATACGAAGATTATCGAAGCACTTCGTAAAGAAATCGGGCACACCATGATGCTTAATGTGAAGAAAACACCTGCTAGTTCCAGAGAACCTGAAGCTAGAGGATGGGCCAAAACAAGTTTCTTTTTCGGGAACTTGCTGGAAAGGTTCTTGGCATGAGAACATTTCTGTATTGCTGTCACAGAAATAATGAACTGTACAGGACAATAAACCTCTTCATTACCAAAGCATGAACTATGGACAGGGCTTGCACTAGACTTTGTTCAATATTCAAAGAATAAATATTGCAAGCTAATGAAGTTCGAACCTTCGGTTGGAAAAGGACAGAAATTTCGAAATATATATATATGTATATAAAGTATCAAAATAAGCTGATGTTTCTAAAGGGCGAAGGAATGTTTAGTATGGAATATTGCATACCCTTCAAAAATACATATAATTATTTTTGTATTAGAAAACATCATAAATTAAAATTTCATATTTAGCTTTACAAGAATGCCCGGGGCAATTTTCACAGAAGCATGGTGAGGTCTCTCTCTAGGGTAAGTTCATGGTTTTATAATCGGTCTATCTGAAAAAAGTAACTGTAAGTAATATTGATATATTTTTTAAATTGTATTTTGGTGCGATTTAAAAAAATATTTTATTTAAAAATATATTAAATTAATATTTTTTATAATTTTAATATGTTAATATCAAAAATAAAAAAATATTTTAATATATTTTTAAATAAAAAACATTTTTAAAAAACACTACACATCAAAGTAACTATTAGTTGGATCAAAAGCTGTTCAAATAAGAAATGTAGAGCATAGATTAAAAAAAAAATAGGTAACTGCACCTATTTCATTACCATTTCACACTCATTTTTTATTCAATTTATCTGCAGGTATGGAAACACAATAGGTAACATAGATTACCGGAATGCAGTTCGATTGTATTTTTTAAAAATTTTAATTTTAAAAAAAATTAAATTAATTTTTTTATTTTTTTTATATGTTAATATAAAAAATTAAAAATATTATTTTAATATATTTAAAAAAAAATACTTCAAAAAACATTTTTCATCAGAATAACAAAAAATTGCAACCGTCAAAATTCAAGTGTCAATTTGACGTAATATAAAGGATAGCACACGCTGGAAGAGACAACCATAACCATCCATCGACGCTGCCTACGAAACAGAGGCAATCAATTATGTGAAAGTTTTAGGTATGTTTTTCATTGTGGTAGTGGTTGTTTTTTAAATAATTTTTTATGCCGAAATGCATGTTAATAATATTTTTTTATTTTTTAAAAATTATTTTTGACATCAGCACATCAAAACAATTCAAAATGTACAAACCGTATTAAATTTTAGCAAAAAACAAAAAAAAATTGAATTTTATAAAAACGTTATTTCAACCGCGTTCCGAAACGCTTTCAGCCCTGGCTGAACAGCTCACCGTTGATCCACCACCCATCCTGGTCCTAAAGTAAAAGGAAGGGGAATATTTAGTCAAGGATTCATGAAAATGGAATTGCAAATTAAAAGTTTTAGAATTTGTCCGATCAACACAAAATCAAATTGGAATATTATCCAGCCCAGAAGTAAGCTTTACCTCAACCAACATGTTATTGTCCATATTCGTAATAAAGGGAGTATTTCTATCCTGGAAAAATAAGATTTAAGATAGAGGGAAAGCTTTTATTTAAAGCTCCGTTTCATTATGTTTTTTAATTTTTTTTAGTTTTAAATTAATTTTTTAATATTTTAAAGTTATTTTAATACGTTGATATAAAAAAATATATATTATTTTAATGTATTTTTTAATAAAAAATATTTTAAAATATAAATCGTTTCCAAACACTCGACCATTAAAAAAAAAAGAGGACGCACAATGCGACTTTCCACACAATTTCGCACCCATCAATTCTCTCTCAAACTTTTCTTTCTTGTTTTCTTTCTCCACTTTATTTTACAGTTATTTAAAAACAAAATTTATTTCCCTTCAAAAATTGTCTTCTATTCTTTTGCGACTGATAAATAATTTCATCAAGATCAACATGTTTCTCCACTAGGAGTGGTGACTTTTTTTTTTAATTAAAAAATATTTTGAATATTTAATTTAAAAAAAGTCACATTTTACGGAATGATCATAAAAGCTCATTAATTTTTTTAGTGGGTTCACTATATATTTGATAATACAGCTCCATTCCTCGGTCAATCTGAATTGTCTAATGCTTATCCTGGACTAGACTGGTACTGGTATTGTCTACGGTAAAAATAAAAAAAATAAAATAAAAAAAAAAAACTCAAGGCTTTAAACATTGGAGTATTGACGGGGATATTTCTTTCAAACTAGCATAATTTAAATAATCACACTATTAAAAATAGTACAAGCAATAAAAATTTAATAGGCTGGATTATTCTCAGTAGAGCAACCGATTATATTGTGCTACTGATTACCTTATTTATAGCAGCGTAATAAGATGACATTTAAATAATTGTGTTATTAATATTTAAAAATATAAAAAAGAATAAGAAAAAAGTATCACAACCCTTACGTTTTCTCGTAAGCATTTGTTCCAAGATTTGGCACAAATGAATATTTGTTTGTTTGTTTATTGTATTTTGAAGGCTTTTATTATTTCATCAGCGAAATTTTTTTATTAATCATGCTATTAAAAATGATGCGATTTCTTAAAGTTTTATTATATGCTGTGCTGTTTTCTCAGCTCGACTAGTTAAATTGTATTATTTTTTAAATTATGTTAATTTATAAAAAAGAAATTATCTACAATATTAAAAAAATAAATTTAAGGTATGATTATAACTTGAATTCATTTTATAATAATTATGAATTCAAATCTTTTCAGGTTTCTGAAAACTTACGAGATTATTAATTTCAGGCCGTGAAATACGTGCAGACAGAATGCACGCATTAAAATAATAATAATAATAAAAAAAACCCTCTAAGAATTGCCGTCCCATAAAAATTAGAAAGCAATCAAAGGGCCACTTTTGAGCGGGGCCGTCATCACACCATTGATTAACATCAAACACATGGCACCACACGAGCCGCTTAACCTCTTCCCGTACGTTTCTCCTTCTTTCTTTAGAATCCTTTTGTCTCGATAAATGCACCTCCCCTCCAAAGCTTCAGCTGTTAGCACTTAGCAGTTAGCAGAGCTCACAGAAAGAAAAAGAAAATCACAGCTAAAAAACGTATATCACTGACACCCTTCAAAATTTCTTTAATTTGTGTCCCTCTTGACTTTTGGTACTGAAAGACTCTATTTTCTCTCATAGAATCTGCTGGTAATGTGAGTTAAAGATTGTTTTTAAATGATCATTTAGTTGTGTCTTGTTAATGATTCTTAATCAATGTTTCTTTTGTTATGCCTTCATGATTTTAATAAGGTTTTTGACATGGGTTTTTTTTTTTTTTCTGGTCGTCTTACTAAAATTTACTTCTTTTCTCTCGTAACCTCTTCAACTGTATTGATGACAGAAAACACAAACAAGAAACAAACAAACTTTTCCACGTGAAATGGCAGGGGAAGCAAAAGGGAGGAGGGAAGACTTGAACTTGTATTCTGAGAAGCCGATGATGCTTGCTTTTGATGGTGGAAAGAGTGGGATTGGTGCGGGAGGTGTGGAAATCGAAGGCTTGGTGATCACTGAGTGGAAAGATATCCCTATGAAGCTGTTGTTAAGGATTGTTTCTCTTGTTGATGATAGGACCTTGATTATGGCTTCTGGGGTTTGCAGTGGATGGAGGGATGCTATTTGCTCGGGACTCACCCATCTGTGTCTCTCTTGGTATAACCTTTCTTCCTCTGTCTTTATAATCAAAATGTTGTTCAAGCTGATTGTAATACTTTTGGGATTTTTGTTTTATTTAAGCTGTATCGATTGTATATAAAATTGTTCTTATCTCTTAATCCGACCCAGGTGATCATGCCTTTTGAGTTATTGAAGTGTTTCTTACTTAAGAGTTTGTATGTGGTTTTTTAACAGAGCAATTTGTCCCGGATTGCCATCTTCTCCGAGGCCATGATCGAAAACATTGCTGATTGGTTACAGGAAGTAACATGGAAACATGCTATCTTTGCAAACTTGTAACCCTAATTCAGTGTTAATGTCACGTGCTGTAATCAGTTCTCATCATGGTAGCTTTTGAATTTTTTACGGGTAAATGAGTGCTATACATAGACAATCAGAAATTCACTTGCTTGTTTGCGAGGGGAATGTTAAAAGATTTGGTTGAGTTTGCTCTGCATCAAGATTTTAGATTTGTTGTGTATAATTCCTAAAGAATTTCTAATCAACATTCAAGACCTTTTGAAAAGTAACCTTTTAGAAATTGTTCCGGCTTATTATCAGGTCTTATTTTGTTGACCAATCTGTTCCTGAATTTATTCTTCTTCATCATTGACAACGATAACATCTTGCATCAGTTCTTTTCTTCAGGTGCAAAAACAACATGAACAACTTGGTTCTATCTCTTGCTCCTAAATTTACAAAACTGCAAACTCTTGTGCTGCGCCAAGATAAACCACAACTCGAGGATAATGCTGTTGAGACTATTGCAAGTTACTGTCATGATCTGCAGGACCTGGATCTCAGCAAAAGCTTTAAGCTTAGTGATCTCTCCTTGTATGCATTAGCTCACGGTTTTCCCAATCTTACCAAACTCAACATCAGTGGTTGTACGGCATTCAGCGATGTTTCTCTAGAGTATCTGACAGAATTTTGCCGAAAATTAAAAATTTTAAATCTCTGTGGATGTGTGAATGGTGCAACTGACCGTGCCTTGCAGGTTTATGCTTGTAACTATTATATATATATTTTTTTCCATCTGCCACTGAAGGAGTTATATGGCTTACAAGTTTGGTAAACAATCTGCAGGCAATTGGACGCAACTGCAGTCAGTTGCAATCTTTGAATCTGGGATGGTGTGAGAATGTGAGTGATGTCGGAGTAATGAGTCTAGCATACGGATGTCCTGATATCAGAACCCTTGACTTGTGTGGTTGTGTCTGTATAACAGGTATTTTCAAATTTGGGGATGCTTTTGCATCATTTCACAAGATGTTCATACATTATTACTTCACCAAAATGTATTTGTTAATTGGCTATAAGGCGCAAAATTTCACTGAACTATCGAATGGGCAAGAGACTTAGAAACAATGCAATCCCAAGAATTCTCATGGCCTGATCTATTATATTTGCAATCCTATGGCTTTTTCCATAGTACTGGACGGTGTCCCTTTTTGGTAAGAGTATGAAATTGAGAAAGGTGATTCATTTAGTGTTAACAATATTAAACTGAACCTGCAACCTGTTAATTTGACGTGAAAGGTATACTGCCAATTTGAATTTGAGAGCAGATGTTATTTTCATGCTAAGTTTTTTGGTATTTTGATTATGATTATAACTGATGGAATATTCACAATTTTTCTTCAGATGACAGCGTGATTGCTTTGGCAAATAGGTGTCCCCATCTTAGATCCCTCTGTCTGTACTACTGCCGGAACATCACAGATAGAGCAATGTATTCCCTTGTCCACAACCGAGTGAAGAACAAGCCTGCAATGTGGGAATCAATGAAAGGCAGGTATGATGAGGAAGGATTGAAGAGTCTCAACATCAGTCAGTGCACGGCAATCACACCTCCTGCTGTTCAGGCTCTATGTGACTCGTTCCCTGCACTTCATACCTGCTCAGGGAGGCATTCCCTCGTTATGAGTGGCTGTTGGAACTTAACTTCCGTGCATTGTGCCTGTGCTGTCCAAGCACACCACACCGCAAGTTCTATTCCTCATCCGGCACATTGAGCCGCACATGCAGTTCTGAATTTAAAGCAACAGTGCATGTGAACCTGTAAAGGTAGAACCGTGCCCTTGTAAATGTGGTTGTGTTTTAGAGTTGACAATGTGGATGCACATGGGCAGCCCATTCATTGTTGCGAAATATGGTCTGTAAGTAAAGCTATGGACTTTTATCTGCTCTTGGTTGAGCAAGTATGCTGGCTCCAAGTTTATTGGTCAAATGTGTGTGTTGGTTGCTTATGATTTATTATGACAATTATAAACCTACCTTCATGTGATAATCAATCAAAATCATTGGCTATATGCCCAAGTGCTTCATATGATCTACCAAGGGGCACGCTTTCTTGAGAATTTTAAAGGTTGTATCCGTTTCCTCGAATATGTAATGTACTTCGGATTTTTTTAGCAGAAAATATTTTGTCACGCGAAAACTCCGTAAAAGATCACAAATAAAAAGAACAAGAATTTGACTGATCATCCCATGTATTCTCTTTTTATTAGCGTTTGAGGATGTTTAAGTGGCTCGGAAGCCATTCGGCATTTAGGTTTTTTCTTGCTGGTGGTGGTGCTCCCTGCGTTTCATTAGACCTGCTTCGACCCAAATCAAGAACCTTCCAGCCCAAGCTGTCATGTTCAGCTTTTAGAACTGCCTCCTAATGCCAGCGAGTTATTGTAGGTATTGCTTCATTTCGCTCTCAAAACGACTTGGGGAAAAATCAATCAAGAAACCCTAGTTATTTCTTTTGTCGTTTACCTGTCACATTGGAGGACACTTGGAGCCATGTCACCTCATCTTTTCCTTTTCTGATGGGCTGCTAGTGCGATGAATGCAAAGCACATAAAATGCCCCACCTCGCAGCATTGTTGGACTCATCATTCGAAGACGGCTTGAACTAGGAAAAAGTGCTCAATGCATTTCTGAAAAGTGCCCTTCCTATTCTATCAGAAAACAACCTCTACTTGACAAATATAGTTCCAGTCAAATGGATAGTCAGTTCTATATGAGAGATTACGATCAATGTGATTTGTTCTCTCTTTAAACAAATACGCACACAATATAAAATATAAATATAGCTTGTCCCAATCTATGATTAAAAGGAGGAAAACACTGTGTTACAGCCTCAGAGTCAGCCTTTGGCATATACATTCTTGTGCATCATTTGCTTTTGTACACGATCTCTTCATCATCCACATCAAATGCTGGATTGCACAGGCATCTGAATAGTCTGCCAATACCCTGCCAAAGCAAAAGATTACACTAATGACATTTTTCTCCTGGAATCAATTTACTATTAAATTCAGAATGATTTTCCTGGAATGCAGGTCATAACAATTATGCTCTCATCGGGCATAAATTTAGAGCTAAGAAGAGAAAAGAAGATGCAGTCGAAACACGAATGCAACTGATGTATTAGCTCTAAATGGTATTACAACATGCCTGAGTAAGTAGAGGAGTTCGATAGGATAATGCCCTTGGTGAATCTTCTTCACTACTGCTATCATCATCATCGTCATCAGTTTCAACAGAACTTTTTCCCTTTGATGTTGCACCATTTCTTGATTGCCTTTCCTGCTGAATATTTTTTATAAAGCAACATCAAGTCCAAAATTATCAATTTTTCCGAAAAAATGTTCATGGAATTACGAAGACAATATTGTGTAGTGATTATAATAAACAATCCACCTGAAAGATCCTCCCAAGATTTTTCAATGCCAGAGCACGGGCTTTAAGCTCTTCTTTTCTAACATTATTTTCTTTTAGGACCTGCAAAAAAAAAAAATACGAGAAGAATATTATGGAAGACCTTTTTTTTTCAAGCAGTTGAAAAAAAAGGTAGCTACTAGGGAGGAAATGCATTCCCAATTCATCTCTGTTTTTCTCCAACAAAAACTTAAACAACTCAAAATAAACTAGATTTCCTAAATTCTACCCTGAAATGGAAGGTTAAACAAGAGTTAGAATATAAAAAGAAATAGTTCGTGAATAACTCCTACTTGTGAAACAGAGAAGATAACCAAGGTTTTCTTGAGTTGAAATGGAGAGCCTCACCATTTGGCACACATGTATCACGGTAATTTCAATGTCCACTACATTCAGTTTCCATAACGAGTTCATCAATGTGTCTTTGTTTGAAAGTAAATGTGATTCAACATCATTTCCAGGGCCGCTTCCATCCATTTTAAATTGGCGGCGCATATCTTCTTGAAGCTGTAGTAACTGAAAGGCACCTGGATTTGCTTTCCATATTTAGTTAGGTAAGCTTACTTGTACGCAGACACCCACAAACAATGCTATTACTGGAGGCAGAGATGTGGGTATGGGGTGCTGATGTCTCATACCTTTTGCTGCTGTAATCTGTGACTTCCAGAAATGTCCTTTATTGCGAACCCACTCTGCCAAAAATGGCACCCCAAGATAAATTGCTTTCTTCCCGAGCTCTTGTGCCGCTTGTCTTGAATATATGTAGCCAATAGTATGTAATATATCCACTCCAAAAGCTGTATCTTTCAGTCAAACGAAATATTAAGCTACGCTGCGGAGTTTTCTAACCATAGAAAACAATCAAATTGCAGATGTATCAAGAAAAGGAAGGGTGGGAGAGTTCAGTTTAATTTACCTGCATCAGAAAGCCTCTTGGCTTCTGATTCTGCACGCCTTAAGAATCCAACTCTGTCACCTTGAGCATATTGGTTAAGAAAATCTTTCAGAAATCTTGCTAGCTTTTCTTCTCTTTCTTTTTGGACAGCCTTCAATGAATAATCACAAACCGGAAACAAAAGGTGCAGGTTAGTCTAAATAATCAATACATCATAGCTTATCAAAAACAGAAACGAAAAAAAGAGAATAGGGTTATGTAGGGATAGACATGTTAGAACAAGCTACACACTGCATACTTGCAGCATGTGTGATAACAGGGACAGAAATTCTAGAACTTCAAAGCTGAAACATTTAGTAGGATAAGGGTAAAAAACACAGGTAGACGTCGAAGCCAAAATACATGGTACTCTGCTATTCGTGAAATTACAGAGGAAAATACAATGGGAACGGCCAAACCAACTGGAATTTCCTTGGTGGAGTGAAATACTACAGTGTAAGCTCTATATGAGTGTGATGATTTTACCTGCTATTGCATAATTGAGTTTAAATGTACTTACAGGACTGCTTACTTCTTAAACACAAGACTTCATGAACTTGGTGAAATTCCATACCTTCAATTTCTCATGTACTTTATCAGGATTCCCACTTTCACTAGCTAATTCAGAAGAAGCCATTGATGTCACAGACAGATGTCCTACGTAGTCCTCAAATAGTTCACTCCCAAACAGAAGAGCGAATACAGCAGTGGGGTCAAGCATGGTTTCCCTGAGAAGTAGGATATCAAATTATTTGAAGGAGAAGATAACATACTGGGAAGACGAAGACAGCTATATTCAAATGGAAATCTACATCTTAATGACGCATCAAATCCATTATGCAAGTAAAAATAGATATTTACATGCCCAAATTGATGATCAAACTGCACTCGCTAAAAAGTATTCAGTGAAAAATGAACGAGCCATTATTCGGAAAGGGTTTTGCTACAGTGAGTAATATATTAGTACTGACCAGAAAACTGTCTCAGTTGATCATTCTGCATTTTTCAAGCCAAGACATCTATGGTATATATTTTCAAGCAAACCTCAGGGACTAGAATCATCTTTAAACAGGATTAGAGCAAATTACAAAAGAAAAATAAAAAAAAACCTTGATATGCAATACTTTCCATTTCGATCATATGCGTCTCTTTGCACTGGATCACTCAGAACTTGATAAGCTTCACCTAAAACCTGCCAAAGTTAAAATGGTTTAAACCCTTTGTAGTTTCCAATCAATAATTTGTGACTAGATTCTCTATGCTTGTTATGTGAAATTGTGTTCTGGAATATTAGACACTCCACATTTACTAGGTGTACACGAGAAACACACTACCAATATAATAATGGATATAGCAATAGAAAGACGACTCCTGACACCCTCATCCCTAATTGCATTTTCCTTGCACTTGCCTAATTATTTTAAGAAACGAATCGGACATTTGATAAGGAAAAAGATGTGGTCTATGTCTGTGCTGAAGGGATAAATAACCATCATAACCGGGTGGACTTGCCTGAAATCTCTCTGCGGCCTGTGGATCATCTGGATTTTTGTCTGGATGAACTTGCCTGGCCTGTAAAATATAATATCTCTCTCTCTTATAGTTAGCCATGGTGAAAAGAACAAAAACTCTTACAGAGTTACAATATAAAATCCTGAGGAAAAACAATTTGGACGCAAAGAAGCTCAGCATTTTTTACTTTTTGAAAGGCACCAGGTTCCATTAAAAAGAAATCAAAATTTTCGTTACTTTTTAAACTCAATTTAGATTATAATTCACTCTTTACCAGTCTAAGTAAAAGCAACCTGGATATGTTTCTTAACTCAAATTCACCACAGAGAAACCAAAACTAAAACACTAAATTTTGTATTTCAGGCATCACTAGTAGCCATATACCCCTGCTAACTACATTCGGTAACACAGCGTCAAACAATATAGGTCCTCTCTAAGTGATCAAACCTTAAGATAATAAGCTTTGCGAATCTCCTCCTCTGAAGCAGATGGGCTGACACCAAGAACATCATAGTACTCACTTTCCTTCACCATCGCTGATTGTGTCTATAGAGTAAGAAAGTGAAATGATGAACTGGAGCTTCTTCTCCAAGGAGTTGGAGAGTCAGAAATGTTTTGGGAAATGAAAAGATGATAGGAAAAGAGATGAGAATATAGGAAAAGTGACTTGAGTGTGAGAGAGATGTCCATATTAAGGAGAGCCCCACTAGCTTCTATCGCCTTTCCAGTTCTTCACTGCAATAAACAAATACCTGGAACTGCCTTTTCGCGGGAGCAAAACAGTATTTTAACTGTCACCAAGGTGGCGCATATGATTTTCATTGATTTCAGGTCAGAGAGCTGTCGTTGGGCTTGGGCTAGTGTTTAGAGGGCTCGTCCATGGGTGGGCTTGATGAAGGTGGTCCCTCTTTTGGGTAGTGGGGTTCACTGTTAGGTTTAGTCTCGATCCAAGTTGTTAAAGGTGGGCTCTATGATCTAGCCCCAGAAGGAAATTGGGTGGACCTACTCGAAAGGGAAGGTCTCCTGAATTATCTTCCCTCGTTCTTTTTCGTAAGATTGTTATATACAATGAATAAAGGAAAGATTTCTTCAAAAATAAAATAATGATGATAAAGGAAGGTTGCTTTTGGGGATTGAGCATCATGAGAAGGAACGTGGTATGTGGTGGCTCTACGACACAAAAGAAAAGCACTAGTCAAGCTACAGCATCTGCATTTTTATGGGGTTGCCCTTAAACTGCCTTTTTATTAAACTTTAATTTTTTTAAAATTAATTTTTATATTTTTTTGATGTGTTAATATTAAAAAAAATTTAAAAACAAAAAAAATATTATTTTAATATATTTTTAAATAAAAAATACTTTAAAAATCCACTTGGATCATACTCATAAATAAATACAGCAAAAGCAGCGGTCCATTGAGATAAGGCAGGCAGGGCCTTTACTCTGACTAGATGTTTGTGTCTGAGTGCGGTGCCGTTTAGAAGGAAAACTGGTTGGCAAAAACCGAAAATACAAAAGGAAAGGTCCTACCGGGAGTCGAACCCAGGTCGCTGGATTCAAAGTCCAGAGTGCTAACCACTACACCATAGAACCATTGATGTCTGGAATATTACACTTAATAAATTTATAACATTATTCTGTTTAAGGGAACCGAATATGTGAATCTTTAATTTTGAACCACTGTATCAAACTATCAATCCCTCTTTTCAGGGGATAGTATGCAACCGAGAAAGGGTTGTGGCAATCAGCACAAAGGCAGCGGGAGCAGGAAATATTTTTGGTGTTTTGCCAATGTGATCAAATTCTTTCACAGGCGTCCTATTCAAATTTTCCAGATGCCACTTTCAAGGTATTCTTCGCTGGATTATACCTGCACAAAAATTTGTTTTCGCACATGTAGTGGAGAAAATTTTGTTGGGCTTTTTTTTCTTTATTGTACTTCACCGCAAAAGACACTCTCTAGTTACTGTACCCAAGGCATATTGCTTTTCCTTTTTGCGAAATATACTGGTTTTGTAGGAGATTTGTGGTTGCAGACATAATCATTCCTTTCCCCAACTGCACATCTTCTTTCGTTGTGTTATTATTATACCTTCTTAAAGCGATTTCGATGTATTGCAGGATCTACGAAGAAAACCTCCAGTTACTTGCACCCTATTCTCATGGCATAATGCTCTACAATTCAGCCTAACAAGAGATATCCATGAAGAACTTGGAATTGATAAGTGACTAGTACCATGCCAAAAGTGTACACCAGCATTACTTGATCTGTAAAGCCGAGATAGTGAGATCCCAATAAACCACTCCAAAATGTTCTAGAGTCCCTTAAGAGGTCAAAATGTTTGTTTTGTGAACAACATGTGGAAGATTTAGGTCACACCATCTCATCAAATGGTATTGTTACTGATCCTAAGAAGACAGAGGCTATTGGAAAATAGTCAATTCCACAATCAGTCAAAGAATTGAGAGGGTTTCTAGGGTTGGTAGGATACTATTGTAAATTCTTTAAAGGACTTGGAATTATAAGCAAACCTCTAATATATTTGCTAAAGAAGGAAAATTGAAGTTGGGGCCAGAAATCTTAAGAGACTTTTAATCATTTGAAGATTGCCTTGTGTCAAGCTCCTGTTTTTGCATTGCTAAATTTCAAATATGCCATTATAAAGGGGTATTGTTACTGATAACATGTTGGTAAAGCGAAAGGAGCAGAATCAGTGGTAAGAAGCAGTGTGGGAATCAAGTGCTTATTAGTCTGTTAATTAGTTGTAATCAGTTGGCCATCTTAATGAGAATGACTGTCATAGAAAAGACTGCACATTTAGATGCGAGCATTTGCCCCGCGCACATTTAGACTAGCTTTATGATTCTGTGCCCAAAAGCATCACCATCTACCCCTTAGCTCATCTGTTAGCAGGAATTCAAGTGTAGGTATTTGTTGCTTCACTACTGCTGACTGCTGTGCATTGTTTTCTACAGTCACCATGACCGGATTAACCAACCATGTTCACCATTGAATTATCCGGGCTTTCATTCTCCACCTGAAAAGTTGGTGTGAATAAAATTCGTCTTTTGAACGCTCATTTTTCATACAAACTCCACAACGAAGGAGTTTTGTGTTTTTGGATTGTTGCATTTGAAGTGAAAGAAGCAGAGGTCACAAATTTCATTGATGAAAGAAGTAGGATTCAGATCTTAAGGCGTGCCAACAAATTTCATTGATGAGTTGACCTCTGCTCCTTTTCCTTATCTCTTTTCTCAATTTCTTTTTGCATACGTTTCATAATTTCGTGAGAAACTGTGTTTGTAGTTTTATTTTGCTAATTTCATGGCTATTTTGGTAATTAATTGGCCAGCCGTTTCATACGATTGAAATAATTTTCTAGAGTATTGATTCAGCTTTAAAAAAATACCCAATTATAAAAAAGATGCTAGAATAGCCCCCGTCACTATATTGCATTCGGCCCTGCTAAGCGCGAAGTCCTCTTGGAATAATTAAGAACTCCCTGACAAGGTCAATTTCTGACGTTAAGGTAGCTTACAGCAAGAAACCCGCAACAGAGCCAGACGTGTACTAATACATCAATAAAGATAATCAACTAGAAAATTCAGCCGCTAGCCTGTAACAGTGTTCGACTAATCTCTATCCAAACGAACGGCTAAAAAATGCGCTGGTAGAAACTTTTTTCTTTCTGTCTGCGATGCTACTTAATGGCTATTAAATCAACAAAATAAACAAAGACGGGCTAAACTATTTGATCATGGGTATAAATATAAGGTTGTCATCACTGTGATAACTTTGGATCTTGATGTGCCTGCTCATGAGTTCTGGAATAGGACGACGATGACAAATCAGATGACGACACAGGTGACCAATCAAATCGGACGACAACGCAGGTAATGTTGTCAGTGCTCCCACGTGCATAAGCTTCTTGTATTAGTTTTCTTGAAGCTGCTTCTGCATCTGTTATATCTTGCACTAGTGCTACTGCATCCTGGAAGCACGTAAAAGCTAGCACGTTAACATGCTACATTCAACTAAAAATGGACTTGTAATTTTGCAGGGTAGTTATCTCGATCCAGCCAGTACTAAACCAGAAAACAAATTTTCAAGCTTCCATGACAGTAAATATAGATTTACTACTAATTTAAACATCCTACTGCCAGAATTCGTGATTTTCACAAATCCTAACTGAATTTCCCATAATAAGAGGCTATTCTAAAAGGGAAGCAACCCTTTTGACTGACAGAAAGCATCCTAGCCAACACAATCACAAGCTTACCAGTCTATACCTAGTTTCAAACTTCGATGGTTTGGGCAGATGTAATCCTCCAGAAATACAATCCTAGAGTAACTTTCTCTAGAGTGGCAGACTGTATCATACATTAAGTGCATGCCTCTTGAATAAAGATCTAGCAGGTACTACATCATCCATAACACTCAGATGAATTAAAATGCCAGTTTTATTGATTTCAAACTTCAAAATCATCATTCGCTCTATGAATTTTCAATGATAAAAAATTCTGTAGTTACTATTAACAGTTCAGCCAAATTTCCACCATCAATAAGAGATTGATTTGGGGTCCAACTCTGAGTCTAATGGTTCCTTGGGTACCATAAATTAGGACAAAGGAGGCAAGAAAGAGTGGGCAAGTGGGAACAAATAGAAAGGGCACATTTTTCCTTTAATCAGGACATCCAGGAGGAGGAAAAGAACCAATTACTGCCAAGATTCACACTCATCAACTGGAGACAAAGGATATCTCGTCCCAGCCATTCAACACTAGTAACCCTCTGTGCATGTGCCTAGCCCCACCCACTGCCCCAACGCCCCCCCTCCTGAGCTTTTGGATACAAATAATATTATTCTTCATGCATAGTACTGACATCAACAATTTTCAATGCTAGGAAAGACTTCAGAACATTTTGCACAATCCTTTAAGAGCAGAAAAGCCTGACCTTATTTGTTAGGACATTCCATAGCCCATCGCTTGCAACAATTATAAATTCTACACCATCAATTCCTTCTTCCTAAACATTGGAACAGGAATGATCATGAGTGATGTGGAATTAAACAAGAAAAGCAAACAGACATGTGATAATAGTGAAGTCCAATTTCCTGCTATATTTCCCTTCCATATTTCCACAGTGAATAAAATGGCAACAAGATCACACATAAAAACAGTATGAACCAGCATATGATTATTTTTGCTCCCCAAAACTACCTGAATTTCTGGCTCAGCAACAACATATGGCTTAAGTAGCTTATCCCCAAATGCGCGAGAAACAGCAAGCACGCCACCCACCCGCCATGTTCCTAGAAATTTTAGCAACATGTTAGAGATATTTATCATAATACTTTTGGCCAGTACTTCATCAAACCTGTATCATAATATCGAGCATAAAAATAAATTAGTGGCATATAATAGAATCATTTTCCTTCCCTACAACTAAACGCCAGCACCAGCAAAGCTCTCCCAACTTGCACCCATAATGGAAAATGGTTCCAAAATATCATTTTGAAAAATTAAATCAAGAAAAGGCCTACTGTACCCACATTCAAGATAAATAAATGAACAAGGCCAGCACATTAAAAGAGCTTGAAATTATGTTTCAACATGTAAAAGCAAGAGCAGACACAGCCAAAACCTACAAGTCAACTTAATACTAAACCTTTGTTAAAAGACTCTGGAAAGTTTTCGAGTTAATTTATAGAAGAAATTAATCAAGCAAAGCAGAGTTTTGGCAGTTCATCTCCAGTCTCCGAGAAATTAATGAGATTGTTAGAAATCTAAGTTTGCTTAGCTGAAAAAGCATCCACAGCCTGAAAAGGCAATATCCATGGTGAAATTCATTCTGCACAAGTATACAACAAATGCAGATGAAGGAACAATAAAGGAATACATATTTCTCAAGATGATCAAGTTTCACCTGCCCACACAACAAAACCTCCAGCCTCTTCGATCCTTTGGCGTTCATCAGATCTATCAGGTTTATGATCAATAGACAATGGAATAGCTACAAATAAAATATAATAAAAGTCATACAATATACAAATACAATTCATAAATGTAATTCTTGACTACCCTTTATCTAATAAAACTCTTGAAATTACAAGGAAACTTTGGAACTCTTTCCTTAAAGAGACCTCGTAAAAGCATTTTTCTGAACTGGTATCATTATTCATCAACCTATGTTTACTCGTGTATAAATAACCAGTTTCCGTAATTCTTAATTCTATTTCATGCCATTTTATACTACATCCCTTTTTCACTAAGAATTTACGATGCCATAAGAATACTTAGACTATCACCACTAATAATTCAGTCTTGACAGAGAAATGAGCCACCTGAACCAGCTCTACAGGCAACAACCCGAGAATCGCCAACATTAGCAACAAGCAACCGGTCCCCTAGAAGAACAGCAGTTGACGCAGTTGACCCAGCATCTTTTTGATGGGCCTTTTCTTCATGGAGGTATTCTGCATCAGTCTGCCTAAATGCTTCAACTGCAACAAAATACTAGGTATCAACATCAGTCAACATTGCACTCATTCAATACAAACACAATTCCATACCAATTGCTGTCTTTGTGTCTCTGATAAAATCAGGGTGGCTGCTTAAATTCTTGAAAAGGTTATTTTTCAGATATTCTGCAGTTCTAGCACCTCCATGGCCTAAATAAGACACCACGAGTGAGTACCCGTTAAGTTTAAAACACACTCTTAATTTGATGAATTTAAGGAAATGAAGAGCTGAGGCAAATACCATCAAAAACACCGAAGAAGGCAACCATTTGACCATCAACTTCAGAAATACTTGTCTCGTAGAAATCCTCCATGGAAGCTCTTTTACCCTTAAAACTCGAATATCCATAACTAAATTGAGCACCACCGCTTCCATTAAGAAAGCTGCAAACCATAACAGTAACTGACTTGTAAAAATATTTACTTCAATTTTGATAATCTAATACTTAATATTTCGGATCGAACCAAAAACAAGTTCAAAATCCAAAACTATAAGAGCAAAATAGAAAAAGCAACATAAAAATAAATTTTTTGAAGAAAAAAAAAAACAAATAAACCTGATGCCGCCGCCGCTGAAAAGGGCATCGGGATCTCTACCAGAGATCATAATAGTATTTGAGCTTAGAGAAGTTGATTCTGATTGTGATTGGTGATGTGGTGGTGGAGAAGGTAGTGGAGGCTGGGCGTCGACGTCATCCCCGACTGGGGAAGGAGGAGAAGTGGAGTCCGTCAGGTTGATTGGTTGGAAACTTGGAATAGTTGACTTATAAGAAAAGTAAAGGCAGATGATGGACTGTGGGTAGAGTGGCGTATGGATGATTTTAAGTTGAAGAAGAATATTTTATTCTATTTATTAGTAATTAAAGAAAATGCTTCTTCTTCGTTCCACCAGGTATTTTATTAAATTGTTTCCTTGGATAGTGAGTGTAACAGTTGTGGTGGTGGTTTGTTAAAGTATTTATAAATATATTAAAAAAATTTAAAAAAATATATTTTTTATTTTAATGTATTAAAATAATTTAAAAATATAAAAAATTAATTTGAAATGTAAAAAAATAAAAGTTTCCAAAAATATTTTTTAACAACAAAAACAAACACTTATTAATTGATTGCATTAACCAAAAACTAAGACTAATGGAGGAAGGGAAGATGTTGTACTCTTAAACTCAAAATACTATTTTTTGACAAATTTGTTCCATATTCAAAAAATTATTGGGCTAGGATTAGAGGGCAAGATGGTCTTTAATTATTATTCAATGTTATTTTCAAATTGTTTGGGATAGATTAGTTTTTTTAATTTTTTTTAGAATAGTTAAATTACTTAAATATTCAGATGACAAAAAATAATGGCTTAAATCTAGGGGTTTTTACATCTTTTTCATTTTTTTATTAAAGTCATATTTAAAATTAACAACATTATTTTCAAAGGATGTTTTGGTGTTTTCATCGTGGTTTTTCAACATGTAGACAGCCTCTACACCCTTCGAGCGATGCTTGCAAGGTTGTTCGATCATCAAATGTCTCTTTTCATGGCAATGTTTAAAAGGTCCTGATATAATCTCCACAATGAAGTGGCACATGCACCAAACACGCCTTGTTTCTTAACATTTATCATTTTTTTCTTTTCATTCTTTTCTCTATCCACTTCGAATTATGTGCCAGCCCCTTTAAAATTCTAGATTAGTCCTTTTAATTTTTTTTTCCTTAACATTGGTTCATATCATTTTAATTACTATTTATTTTATTTAGAACAATCCATAAAAAAAAAATTATTTTTTCAATTTCACCCCCTTTATTTTTTTTTATCTTTCAAATTTGGTTTTTATTTTTTTATTGCTATTTATTTTGTTTAAGATCATTTTTCATATATTTTTTTTACAATTTCATCTTCCTTGGATTGTTTTTCCTATCAAATTTAATCATCGTTCTTTTTATTGTGTTTTTTTTATCTTGACATGTTTTTCAAATTGATATTTTTTTTATGATTTAATTCCTTAACATTAAATTAGTTGGGAGTTAAACTTCTTGATTGAACCCGAATTCAGGATTTCACGAGTTATAAGTTTTAGAGATTCGACTGGATTTAGGAGGTTCGCGTCAAGTTTGTTTGGTTTTTTTATTTTCCTTCATTTAAGCTTCTTTTTTTTTCTTTTTTATCCTTCAATATTTATTAAATTAGAGATCAAGTTCCATTCTTTTTATTTATTTGCTTTCTGAAAAAACATTTGTTGGTATTGAAAATGACCCTGACTATCTCGGGTCTTTTTGTTTGTCTTTCTTTATTGAGTTTTTTTGGCCAATTCTTTAAACTGATATTTTAAAAAAATATATGAAATTAATATTCTTTTTTAATTTCATCCACCTTTTATTTTTTTTAATCTTTCAAATTCAGTCTCTGTTTTTTTATTGCTATTTGTTTTATGTGATATAAAAAATTTTTTGTTTTTTACAATTCCATCATTCTTAAGTTTTTTTTTTCTTGTTAAATTTGATCTCTGTTCTTTTTATTTTATTTTACAGATTTTTTAAATTGATATTTTTTTAAATTCTATCATTTGATATCAGATTGATTACAAATCGAGTTTTATAGACTAACCCATGGTTGAGAGGTTCGCCCAGATTTGCTTGTTTTTTTTTCTTTTTTTAAACTCATTTTTTTTTAAGTTTCATCTTACAATATTTATTCAATTAAATATTGGGCTCAGTTATTTTTATTTATTTGCTTTCTGTAGGATTTTTTACTAATTTTGAAAATGACCCAGGTTTTCTCGGGTTTTTTTATTTATTTATTTTTCTTTGTTGGGTTTACTTTGACTAACCAACATTAAATTGATTAGGAATTGAACTTCTTAATTCAGTCTTGGTCTAAGATTTAATGGGTTGTGAGTTTGAGATTTTAACCCAGATTTAGAAAATTCACCCGAGTTTGCTTCGTTTATTTTTTTTCCTTTTTTAAAGTTTATGTTTTTCAATTTTATCATTAATCATTTATATCGTTGGCAATCACACTTATCTTTTCTTTATCTTTCTTTTATGCGATGTTTTTATGAATTTCCATGAATTAATTATTTCAATTAATTTTGTGTTGCGTTAAATTGATGTTAGGTTGTCGAATTAGAGATTTTTTGTGTATTGTTGGAATCAGATAATAATAAAATTAACTACGCTTGATGATTTAATACAAGAGAGTATGAATGTTGTATTTGCGTGATGAATTACACGTTCTATTAAATTATTTATAAGTTCACGAATTTGGTATTTACTTTGAATTATATTAATTTGCTATGAATTTGGATTTGATTTAATGCAATTGAGCTTCATGAATTATGTTTAATTATTGGTAAATTTGCTTTAACGTTAAATTTTGAGAATTTGACATGAATTTTGCTAATTAGAAGTAATGTAATTTAATTAAAATTACATCTAATTGACCAGAATTCAAATTGTTTTTTTTTTTTACAGAATGTCTTATGTATAATTCTTGTATAGGAGAGATTTTGCCCAAATCTTATTAAAATTATAAAATTTTTAACTCTTTAAAATCATTAACTAAATTAAAAGTAAGATTAACAAAGTAAATAATAAATCTAAAAAAAATAATTTTTTTGTTGTATTTAGATGTTGGGAAAATTTGTTATTAGGAGGGGTAGTAGCCTCATTACTAATTTTCTAGTTCAATCAATCAACCGGTTTATCTAATGATTGGAATCGGTCGACCAGTTCACAACAAAACTATGATTTTTATGAATCCTTTTGTTCCAATATGTTTTATGAATCAAAATTAATTGATATTATGGTTCCAACCATGATATTTAGAGTCTGTTTAGGATTATGATAGTAGTGACGGTTCAAAATGTTTTTCGCTTAGAAATGCATCAAAAAATTTTTATTTTTTAAAAATAATTTTTAACATTAATATATAAAAACGATATGAAAACATTAAAAAAAATATTCATTTTAAACAGCATTTCCAAACACATCCTTAGTCAAATATTATATTTTTAAACCACATCATCCTAAAAATGTTTATTTCACCCAAACTTTTTACTCCTGTCCATTTATTTGCATTTTATATACTAATTGCCCAATTTATCCCTGATAATTTGCACCCCGATAGAGGCTTAACTGAAGTTGAAACAAAATTATAGAAAATAGCCAGTGGCTCAAAATAAAAATAAAATAAAATAATGAGCATATTCACATTCAACTGATAACTATTTGCAGGCGGCCGAACTGGGAGAAAAAAAAAGCCAAATTTTCTATTGAAGGGTATATTCATGAAGTTTATATCACTGGATGATATGCTCAAGTTCTGCGAGTCTTGTTTCTTCCTTGGAGAATTGTGCACCGAAAAATCAGCTCATGTATTTCTAATATAACCCCATTTTCTTTCTCCTTTATGCTCACAAAATTCTAGACCTGATTTTCTTCCTTTTAGCTTATTATACTTTGTCCCCAATAGAAGGGGAGCAGGGAATAAAAGAAATTCATGAGAAGGAAAATAAATCTGGTCAAATAATGGAAAGAACATAGATTCAACCAAATAACGTCATTTTTTTTATATAACTAATGTACAGCTTAATGTTGAAGGTTGACGTAAAACACAATATTATATCGAAGAGGACAGGAAAACCAGAGGCTACTCGATAAAGACAGTAGCAAGAGTTCAACTCTGCAATTACCATGAGCAACAACTACTGGTTGTAACATCCTCTGGAGGCTTCTGTTTAAAGATGTTCTTTTTCACACCACTAGAGCCTTCAGCCAACAGACTAGGCGTTTCCAAAATCTGCATATCAACAAAAAACCATCATCACCATTCATGATTAGCATCACGATGGAAGAAAATGCACGCACTGTGCTAAAATATGAAAACACAGGTTGTTTTACCATCCGAAGTTCTACACATAAGTTCCATTTTGAAAGCATGAAATTCTGCCTTCCAATGCTAAGCAAAGCGTGATGGAAAACTCAAAACTTTAAAGCATCATTTTAAAAGAATTAGACAATAATCTATATAAATTTGTACCAGAAGAAAAAAGGATCAAATTCACTCAAATGCAACAAACATGTTTCGTAGATTCTCAATTGAAACAGATAAAAAGTACTTCAAAGTTAAATTAGTAGCAACTGATTGATCAGAAAAGGGAACACACGGGGCAGCAAATGTAATCTTCAAAGTTTCAAATTAAGAAAAGATACAGAACAAACCTAAACTTGTCCCAACCAAAGTAAGTGCTTTAACGGATTACAAAACAAAGAACTACGGGGCAGGTGCTAGATTTCATCTACCTTTAAAACAAGTTCCTCGAAGCATTGCTCCACATTGACTCTAGTTTTTGCACTACATTCAAGGAAGAGGCATCCATATTCCCTAGCAAAGTCAATACCCTCTTTTTTGGTGACAACCCTTTCGCTCTCCTGTAAAATAAAGAAAATGGATTAAATGTTGGTAAAAACATTGAAATGTGAAACCTTTTGATATGCTACCTATAAAAAAGACACATGCTTGATGTTGTTATATCTAAGAAGCCTTTGACAAATTATAAGAGAAATTCAGAACCATACATATAGATGCATGCACGGACAAATGCTTATTACATATATAAATGTGTGTTGTGTGTGTATGTGAACACTTGAAATGATATTGAAACAGTGAAAAGGCTGTGTAAATCCATCCTCATCTAGAAAGAGAAAAGAAAAGGGCAAATTCTTATCACACCTCCATAGTACAAATAATTTGCAGTGCAATTTTATACATACCTTATCGACTTTGTTTCCAACAAGCATCTTGATGCAATCCTGATTTGTTGAGTACAAATCAATTTCCTTTGCCCATATTTCAGATAGATTTGTAAATGTTTCTCGTCGTGTTACATCATACACTGTACTTATTCCAAAGACAACAGCATTAAGCAAGAGGAGCGAGATAAGAACAACTGAAACCAAAGCAACAATCTGTCCCATCCAACAATTTGTAGATAGTTCTTTCACAACTATAAGTAAATTATTTATAATCAGTCCCCAAGTCAATGTGATGAATAGATCCAATTACATAGAGAGAATATCAACCATACATTACAGTAGAGTGAAATATCAACTTTTCCCGGACAAGCTTCAAAGAACATTTAAGGGTTGGGCAAGAAAACAAGACAAAACACAAGGGAGGGATAAACAAGATGAAAACACATACCCATAATTATCCCTTGAGCTCCTCTGTAATAAGAACTAGTTAGAGTTCTAAACCTCTCTTGTCCAGCTGCAACATGAAAAAATAGAAAAAATAAACCTTTATCAACCCAATCAACCAAGCAAAACTAAAGCATTCCCTTCTAACCAGAGGAACTGTTATTCCCTGATCAGAAATTCCTCCAGACCACGATGCATCAACCAATCACGGCCAATGTCTCTATTCTAATGACAACATTATGTAAAAACAAATTCTAACTTAATTGAACATTTAAGTAAACAAACCATTATCAGACAGACAGTTACCTGTGTCCCAGATAGCAAGCTTCAACTTTTTCCCACCTATGGTGACATGCTTTACTTTAAAATCCACACCTACAAATTTACGGGAAAAAATAAATAAATCTTAGAGCTACACTAAAACTAATTTTACAAACAATTGGTCTATATTCCAAAACCCAAAAAGATAACATCGATACAAAGACAAGTCGCTGCAAATATAAAAGCAAGAGAGGTTGCCCATTAACTCTGCACATACTCAAAACATAAAAAAAAATATAAAACAATACTCAAATTAATGAGAGAAAGAAAAATATAAGCTGACCAATGGTAGGAGAAAGATCCTCAAAATTCTTGGACGTGAAACTCAAAAGCAGAGTACTCTTTCCCACACCAGAATCCCCAATTAACAACAACTTGAACAGGTACTCAAACTCCTGTTGACTCGTCGACGGTACTTCCATTATTCTACAATCCAATCCCCAGACAACATAAGCAAAAAAAAACATCAATGCATAACGTCAAATGAACATTAACAAAATAATTAGACGAAAACATGTGTATATATTTTATAGAATAGACAGAGAGTCGGTACCTGGGAATTGGTGAGGGGAGAAGGTTAGGGTTAGATCTAAGGTGGTTGTTTTATTATAAAAGAGAGAGAGAGAGAGAGGAAGGTTGCAGAGAGGCAAAGAAAGCTCTAAAGTCTTCTTCTTCTTCTCCTCCTTTTTTTTTCTTTTATTATTCAAGTTGTGTGTTGTAATGGCTATTCCCCCCTTTCTTTTTACACCGATTGCTTGCTTACTCTTGCAAGTCAAGGGTAGTGTATTTTATGGTGCTACCAGGAATATGTTCTTACGTTGCACTTAGATTTATAGCCGTTCGATAGATACGATTGTCTTTACGAAGGCATATCTGATTTCTCGAGCCGCTAACCTTCCTTTTCTTCTCTTTTCTTTTACTGCTATTAATAATAAAAAATTAATTATGTAACCAGTGAGTAGCCTGAGAAATAAAAACCCATGATTATAATTTTGATCCTGCCATATCTGACTTGGGTTTGATTCTCTTGGTTCTAGAATCCACCAGGCTCAGTTTCTACCATGTTTTTTTTTTTTTTGGTGTTTGATTTTTTAAAAAATATTTTTTATTTTAAAATATATTAAAATACAGTATTTTTAATTTTTTGTATTAAAAAATATTATTTTAAAATTAAAAAAAAAAAACACACTTAAAGGCAAGTGGAAGAGGCACTTTGCATTCAGGGTTACTTAAGCCACTAGTTGTTTTTATGTTTTAAAAATATTTTTGAAAAAATTTAATATTTTTTTATTTTTTTTAAATTAATATGTTTTTGATGTTTTTAAAAATGTTTTAATACACTGATATCAAAAATAATTTTTAAAAAATAAAAAAATATTATTTAAACCACATTCTCAAACATGAGCGATTTCTTAAAAAAAAAACATTTATGAACTTTTATAAAATAATAAAGCTTTTGATTTTTGGATGAACGACACTCACTTTTAAAGAAAAGCATATTTCACATAAAACAATTATGTAAATGTAATTGTAAATTCAAAATCAAATTACTCACAAACACCTATTAACTTGACTTTATTTATATATAAAGATCAAATCGTAGTGACTCATTTTAAGAATTAATTAGAGCTGCGGGCACAACTAATTTCCAAGCAAAACTTGGAATTTATGTGATGTCATTCCCTGATCTGCATCATTTTCTTTTCAATGACATATAATTATTTTAAAATAACTATTATTATATTTTCACTGTTAAAAACATGTTTAAAAGTATAATTAAAGTTGTTTTTTAAAGTAATTTTTATTTAAAAATATATTAAAATACTATTTTTTTTATTTTTTACATCAGCGTATTAAAATGATTAAAAAACACCAAAAAAATATTAATTTCAATAAAAAAAATTAATTTTTTTAAAAATATTTTTAAAACACAAAAACAAATAAAAAATTATTCTATACTCAGATAAATATTCACTCAAACTTCGACACACTGAAGGGCGACTAAAAAGATACAATATTGCTATTTGTGCTGTTTGTAATTCTTTGACTATTTTTGAACAAATCCAACTGAAAACTTTATCAATGCAAACTTTGGAATTAATCATCTGATACCAACAAATATTTACTTGTTTTTGTATTGTGATATTAACTATCGTTGTTTTAGGAGCGATTTAGCTTAATTATTAGTTGTACATGTTAGTTATAATCTTAATTATCTTGAGCTTCTTAGATCCAAATCAATTAAAAAACGAGACTCGACAAATATCAACTTTAATCAATTCTTAGATATGGACATACTAAAGCATTAATAAATAGTTAATTACTTATTAGACAAATTTAAGAAGCACTATTTTCGTCTCTGGTAGTTGTAATTTAATTAACTTTGTGACTGTATGACTCAACTGAAAACGCTAATTTCAACTTATTTATTAGTCTTATATAATAATAAAAAAAAAACTTGTCGGGCGCGTAGAAAAAGGTCGTTGATTGGCTGGGTTGTTTTGAATTTTACCTGTTACTAATTAATTGAATTGATTTTACCTTTAATGTTATACTATTATCCCAACGTTATCCTTCCATCCAAGTTAGCTAATATATTCCATTACATGATAAAGATTAAAAAAAAAAGGAACAAGGAAATATATATATATTGTAAAAAAAATTTAATTTTTTTTAATTCATATTAAAAAGTAACTACAATTAAAAAAGAAATTGTTTCATTATTATTTTCAATTTTAAGAAGAATTTAAAACCAAAAACCTATCATTTTTGTCATTAATTTTTACCTTCTATTTTAATGTTCAAAACACCTAGCAATTCAAAAAACCTAGCAATTAAAAAAATATTGCTATTTGTGCTGTTTGTAATTCTATGACTATTTTTGAACAAATCCAACTGAAAACTTTATCGATGCAAACTTTGGGATTAATCATCTGATATCAACAAATATTTACTTGTTTTTGTATTCTGATATGAACTATCGTTCTTTTTTAATGTTC
>Ga0307517_10002205_pt1 | contig 31473 bp, 26 predicted proteins | sample 23_EM_MG_FD_194515 | JGI IMG/M metagenome (GOLD analysis project Ga0307517, IMG submission 194515) | Populus trichocarpa ectomycorrhiza microbial communities from riparian zone in the Pacific Northwest, United States - 23_EM | ecosystem: Host-associated > Plants > Roots > Unclassified | place... | reverse complement strand
GCGACCAGGTTCTGGTAGGTCGGCGAGGTCTTCTCGAGCGCCAGCGCTTCGGTCAGCTTCAGGCCCGAGGCGAGCGCGAAGTTGCCGTTGACGAACGAGAAATCGGTGTCGTCCAGCGAGCGCGGCAGCTGCGCGGCCTCGAGCGGGATCAGCTTGATCTTCTTGTTGTTGACCGCCACGTCCTTCTCGGACGCGCGGATCGGGTCGTAGCCTTCGCGCAGCTTTAGCCAACCGATCTGCTCGAGCACGACCAGCGCGCGTGCGGCGTTGGTCGGGTCGTTCGGCAAGGCAACCGTCGAACCGTCCTTCACCTCGGCCAGGCTCTTGTGCTTGTGGCTGTAGACCGCGATCGGTGCGGTCGGCACCTTGATCACTTCGCTGAGCGCGAGCTTGTTCTCGGTCGCGAACTTGGTCAGGTAGACGATGTGCTGGAACGCGTTGGCGTCGAGATCGCCCTGCGCGAGCGCGAAGTTCGGCTGGATGTAGTCGTTGAATTCGACCACCTTGACCTTGTAGCCCCTGGCTTCGAGGAGGGGCTTGATGCCGAGCTTGACCTGGTCGGCGTACGGGCCGGCGGTCGCGCCGATCACGAGTTCCTTCTTCGTCTGCGCAGACGCAGGCAGGTGGATCGCGGCGAGCGCCGCCACGGCGGTGAAGGTCAGCGAAGCCAGCAGGCTGCGTCGTGCGAATGACATGGCAATTGACACAAGAGCGTCCTTGAAGAGAGAGATGGATGAATCGGTTCAGCGCTTGTCGAGCCGACGCGCGATGCCGTTCCCGGCGAACTGGATGAGCTGCACCAGCACGATCAGGATGGCCACCGTCAGCACCATCACGTCGGTCTGGAAGCGGTAGTAGCCGTAGCGGATCGCGAGATCGCCGATGCCGCCGCCGACCACGCCGGCCACGGCCGAGTACGACAGAAAGCTGATCGCGAGCACGGTCAGGCCCAGCACCAGGCCCGAGCGGGCCTCGACCAGCAGCACGCGCCGCACGATCTGCCATTCGGACGCGCCCATCGCGTGGGCCGCCTCGATCACGCCGCGCGGCACGTCGCGCAGGTTCTGCTCGACCAGGCGCGCGAAGTACGGAATCGCCGCGAGCGACAGCGGCACCGCCGCGGCCACCGGCCCGATCGAGGTGCCGGCGATCAGGCGCGTGAACGGCACCAGCGCGACCAGCAGGATGATGAACGGGAACGAGCGCACCGTGTTCACCAGCCAGTTGATCACGCCGAACAGCGCGGGCCGCTCCAGCGACTGGCCCGGTCCGAGCAGGAACAGCAGCACGCCGAGCGGGCCGCCGAGCAGCACGGCCGCGGACAAGCCGATGCCCAGCATCAGCAGGGTCTGGCCGAGCGCGGTCCAGAGCTCGGGGAGGATGGCGACGATGTTGGGCGACATGGTGCTGGCGCGAAGGAGGTTCAGGCGAGGGCAGCGTCGAGCCGCTCGAGATCGTTTTGCACATCGGCGTAGACCGCCATGCGCGCGAGTTCGCGGCCGAGTGCCGTGACGCGGCGCTCGCGTCCGGGACCGGTGTCGTCGACCGCGAACTGCTCGGCCACTTCGCCGCCGTCCATCACCGCCACCGTGCGGCAAAGCGCGCGCACCACCGCCAGCTCATGGGTCACGATCAGCACCGTGACGCCGAGACGCTGGTTCACGTCGCGCAGCGTGTCGAGCACCGAGCGCGTGGTCTCGGAGTCGAGGGCCGAGGTCGGCTCGTCGCACAGCAGCACGTCGGGCCGCGGCGCGAGTGCGCGGGCAATCGCGACACGCTGCTTCTGGCCGCCCGAGAGCTGCGCCGGATGGCTGTCGATCTTGTCCAGCAGGCCGACGAGATCGAGGCATTCGCGCACACGGCGGAACACGTCGCCGGGGCTGGCCTGGCCGTGGATGCGCAAGGGGAACGCGACGTTGTCGAACACGGTCGCGTTCTGCAGCAGGTTGAACTGCTGGAAGATCATGCCCATGCTCTGGCGCGCCACGCGCAGCTCCTGCTTGCCCAGCGCCGTGATCTCGCGCCCGCCGACGAACACGCGGCCGGCGTCGGGGTGTTCGAGGCGGTTGATCAGCCGCAGCAGCGTCGACTTGCCGGCACCGCTGGTGCCGATCAGGCCGAAGATGTCGCCTTGCGGCACGGCGAGCGAGACGTTCTTCACTGCCTCGAACGACGTGCCATTGGGCAGCCGGTACGACTTGCTGACGCGGTCGAGCCGGATCGCCTCCGGGCTCGAGACGGATGCCCCCGGCGGGGATGGATTCGCGGCAACCGCCGCGGCCGCAGTTGCAGACGCAGTCAATGTGTTCACGAGTAGGCCGTCGGTTCAGGGTGGATGCCGGTGAGCACATGCCGGCCGAGGTCGCGCAACTTGTAGTCGACCGGGTCGTGCAGCGTGTGCACGCGTGCGTTGCGCCAGAAGCGGTCAAAGCCGAAGCGCGCCGAGGTCGAGCGCGCGCCGGTGAGCTCGAACAGTTGCGAGCTGATCTCGACACCGGCCCGGTGCGCGAGCACCTTGGCTTCGGCCACCGCAATCGCGAGCTCGCCGCGCTCGTGCGCCGTCAGTTCCGCGCCGCGACTGAACGCCGCATCGAGCTGCGCGGCCGCGGCATCGACCAGCACCTGCGCCGGCCGCAGCAGCAACCACAACTCGCCATAGCGGTGCTGGATGAACAGGTCATCGGTCGAGCGCTCGACGCCGGAGGCGATCCACGGCCGGGCCAGTTGCCGGTTGTAGCCGACCGCAGCCTCGAAGGCCGCTTGCGCGATCCCGAGGTACAGGTTGGCCTGGTGCAGCTGGGCGATCTGCGAGCGCAGCGTGGCCTGCGGCGTCGGCACGCTGCCAGGCGATTGCAAGACTTCGTGGCGGGCCAGCAGCACCTGCTCGAACTCGACCGTGCCGCTGTCGCTCTGGCGCTGGCCGAAGGCATCCCAGTCGGCGTTCACGCGCACGCCATCGCGCCGCGTCGGCACGACGCCGATCAACGGACTGGCGCTCGGCTCGTGCCACGCCGAGACCGTGAGCTGGTCGGACCCCACCGAGCCGGAGCAGAAGCTTTTCACGCCCTGAAGCAGGTAGCCTCCGTCGACCTCGGTGGCACGCAGGCGCCGGTCCGCCGGGTTCAGCGCGTTGCCCCAGAACCAGCGTTGCGCCACCGTGTCGCGCAGGAAGCGCGATTGCTGATCGGGCGAACCGTAGAGCTGCACACCGGCCAGCTGCAGATGATGAAAGCCGAACACATGGGCCAGTGCCGCATCGGCCTTGGCGAGCCGGCGCACGGCGCGGAACACCGTGGCCCAGTCGTGACCCTGCCCGCCGTATTCGACCGGCACCGACAGACTCAACAAGCCGCTGGCGCGGATCAGTTCGCGCTCGTGTGCGGCATGGCCGCCTTCGCGATCACGCTCGACGGCGGTCTCGGCCAGGCGCTGCGCAAGCGCCTCGACGATGGCGTCCACCTCGACGGGTCGGGGAGCCGGCTCACGCTGCGTCCGTGGTGGTTTCAATGAAACAACTGAAGTCATGCTTCAGTGTTTCAGTCGCCAGCGGCGTTGTGAACGAATCAAATCGCCTGACGTTCTGCGCAAACCGTTGGTTGGCAGAATTGCGCGCGCACGGCGGTGAACTCAAATCGCGAACGACAGTTCGAGCGGGTGGGCGCGGTCGATGCGGCGTTCGCGCTCGAGGCGCTGGACCATCAACTCGATCAGGGCCTTCGCTGGTGGCAACGGCCCGAAGCCGGCCTCGGTGTTGATGTGACCGGCGTCACCCAGGCTGATGATTTGCGAGCCCCAGACGCGGGCCCAGCCGCAAGCCGACTCGAACTTCATCCAGGGGTCGGTCTCGCTGGCCAGCAACACCGACGGGATGGCCAATGGCGACTGCGGCATCTTCCCAGTGAGACCGAACTTCGCCGGGTCGGCGGGCGCCACCAGCAAGGCGGCCTGAACGCCCTCGCCGCCCTGCGCCAGATAACGCAGCAACGCCAGACAACCGAAGCTGTGCGCCGCCGCGACCCAGCGCGCACGCGGATGGCGCGCCAGGGTCATCTCGATGCGCTGCGACCAGCGCGCCAGGTCAGCGCTGGCCCAGTCGTTCTGCTCGACGCGGATCGCGCGCCGAGAGAACTGCCCCTGCAGCCAGCTCTGCCAATGCGCAGGCCCGCTGTCGTTCAGCCCCGGGATCACCAACAGCCGGACGGGGTCGCCCTTGAAACCCATGGTCTGCCTCTGCTTGAGTCTGTGGCGGAACCGTGCGTCAGAGCGAGGCGATCGAGACCTCGGTGGCCTTGACGAGCGCGATCACTTCCTTGCCGACGACCAGCCCGAGTTCCTTGATCGACCGGGTGGTGATGACCGAGGTCACGATCAGGCCGGAGGGTGTTTCGACATCGATCTCGGACACGACCGGCCCTTCGATGACCTCCTTGACCTTGCCGCGGAACTGGTTGCGCACATTGATGGCGGTGATGCTCATGATTTCTCCTGGAAGTGAGAGCGGGGAACGTGGGTGAGATGAAGGTCTGGCGTCAAACAGACCAGCGCATGTCGCGCGCCGGCCAGGTTTCTTGGTTGGCCAGCGGTGTCGGCCTGGGCTGCAGCCGCGCGAGCAGCTCGTCGCGCTCGCGCGCCGCCTCTTCGCTGCGCTCGAACTCCTCGGCACGATCGATCAGGATCTGCAGCGCCGCGTCGACACGCTCCACGACTTCGGGCAAGGGCGAATACCCCAGCGTCTCGTGTTTGCTGATCTGCGCGTCGGTAGCGAACACCGGGTCGAGGATGTCGCGCGCGCCGAGCGCCGACAGCACCGGCTTGAGCGCGTAGTCGAGCGCCAGCAGGTGGGCGATGCTGCCGCCGGTGGCCAGCGGCAACACGGTCTTGCCGCGCAGCGCGTCCTGCGGCAGCAGGTCGAGGAAGGACTTCAACACACCGCTGTACGCCGCCTTGTAGATCGGCGTGGCGATCAGCACCACCTGCGCCTGCGCGACCTCGCCCAGCGCCTGGCGGATCAGCGGATGGTCGAACTGCGCATGCAGCAAGGCCTGTGCGGGAAGCTCTCGCACCGTGATCAGGTGGGCGTTGGTGGCGACGCCCTGCAGGCGCGATTGCGCGAGTGCCAGCAGGCTGGCGGAGCGTGAACTGGCAGACGGGCTGCCCTGGATTCCAACAATCTTCATTCGAGTTCAGAGGGCGCGCCCGCGTGAAGGCACGACGCCGTGATGGGAGACGCGACGGTACGGGTGGGCGGCTGCGCTGTGAACGAAGAAGAACGGCTTTCGATAGTTGAAAAAGCGCATAGCGGAACCGGACCACCGACGATTCGGCGCAGATCGACATGCGGATTGATCAGTTCACAGCGCGGCCGGCGATGCCTGGCCTCAACCGCGCAACCTGGCCGAGCGTCACACCACAAAGAAGTGGTGCGTTCCGTCGCGGCCCAGCTGCTCGACCAGGCCGAACTCCCAGTCGAGGTAGGCCTGCATCGCGGCGGCGGCATTGTCGGTGCCTTCGTAAGGGCGGCGATAACGGTCGATGCGCTTGGACAGCAGACGCGTGTCGCCGCTCTCGACCGGCAGGCCCGCAGCCACCCACGCGGCCGTGCCGCCCTCGAGCACCCAGACCTCGCAGGTCGTCAGCGCCTCGATATCCTTCGCGGCGAAGCGCGCGAGCAGGCTGGAGCCGCAGGTCAGCACCAGGCGCCGCGGCGCACCGAGGTGCGGCAACAGCTCGGGCAAGAGTTCTGGCAATTGCGAGCGCAGCGCGAACCACGCGCCGGGCACGTGGCGCTTCACGTGGTTCGCACTCGCAGTCAGGTCGATGACGACGGCCTCGCCGCTCTCGAGCCAGTCGGCCAGCCTGGCCGGCGTGACGCTGTGCACCTCGGGCGGCACCGGCTGAGGCGCCTTGTCGGCGCCGGTCTCGATCGCGTCGGCCGACGGCATCGGTGCATCCAGCACCGCGACCTGCCAGCCCATCTGTGCGAGCCACGACGCGGTCATCGGCGCGCGCACGCCGTCATCGTCAGTCAGCACCAAACGCGCGCCGCGCACCGGCGCGTGCACATCGGTCTCCTGCACCAGCTGGCCACCCGGCGCGCTGCGAAAGCCGGCGCGGTGGCCGGCCGCGTATTCCTCGGGTGTGCGCACATCGAAGCGGTAGGTCGTGCGATGCGCGTCCTGCAGCCACAGCGCCAGCGTGGCGACGTCGATCCACGCGACGCCGGCGCGGCGTGCCACATCGACCGCCGCGACGCGTGCCGCAACGCGATGCGCGGCGCTCACCTCGGCCCCGAAGCGCCGCGCCGCGCCGTGCTCCAGCACCTGGCCCGCGAGCGTCCAGCCGATCGTGCCGTTGCGCAGCGCCGCCACCGGGTTCGGCAGGCCGGCGTTGACCAGCGACTGCGTGCCGATGATGCTGCGCGTGCGGCCGGCGCAATTGACGATCACACGCGTCGACGGATCGGGCGCGAGTTCGCGCGCACGCAGCACCAGCTCGCCGCCCGGCACGCTGGTCGAGCCGGGGATGTTCATGGTCTGGTACTCGTCGAAGCGGCGCGCATCGAGCACGACGACGTCGGCGTTCTGCGCCAGCAGCGCCTGCACCTCCTCGGCCGACAGCGATGGCGTGTGGCGCTGCGATTCGACCAGCTCACCGAACGCCTTGCTCGGCACGTTGACATCGCGGAACAGTTCGCCGCCGCTCCGGCGCCAACCGGCCAGGCCGCCTTCGAGCAGCTTCACGTCGGTGTAGCCCAGCGTGTGCAAGCGTTCGACCGCGCGCTCGGCCAGGCCCTCGCCGTCGTCATACACGACGAGGCGCGTGTCGCGGCGCGGGATGCGGCCCCAGGCCTCGAGCTCGAGCTTCGAGAGCGGCAGGTTCGCGGCCCACAGCGGATGCGATTGCGCGAACGGATCTTCCTCGCGCACGTCGAGCAGCGCGATCTCTTCACGCGCGACGAGGGCAGCGCGGACGTCGTCGGTGGAAACGAAAGTGGTCATGTCGGTCAAGAGTCGATCGGGGAGTATCCGGAAACAAAAAGCTGGCGGCTGCCGTCGGCCTGATAGACCGAGCGCTGCACGGTGCCGATGTCGGCGCCGTAGACGTGGATGCTGATCGAGACGCGGTCATCGAATGCATTGTGGACACGGTGGATGTCGCCGATGGCGGGCGACACCGCGTCAACCTGGCCCGGCTCCAGCCGCACCGGCATGCCGGCCGGCACGAGCTGGTGCGGCCCGGTGTAGCGGTAGGCCTGCGAATACTCGGCACCGCGCAGCATGCCGATCAACCCCCACACCGTGTGGTCGTGGATGGGCGTGGCCTGCCCCGGCCCCCAGACGAAGCTGACGACCGAGAAGCGACCCGCCGGATCGCGGTGCATTGGGAGCTGCCGGTAGCGCTGCGGGTCGGGCCGCGCGAACGCCGGTGGAAGCCAGTCGTCGCGTTGCACCAGATCGGCCAGCAGGCGCCTGCCTCGGTCGAGAATGACCGGCTCCGCGGGTCGCTCACTGAGCAGGCGCTCGAAGGCGTGCACGAAACCGCGCCACACACCGGCGGCCTGGTGCTGGCCATGATCGGCGTGCATGGTGTCCACGAACCTCAATCGCGCCGCGCCTGACGCGGCGCTCACGCCGCACGCTCGAACGCGAGCCTGCCCGCACCGATCAGGATGCTGTCGTTCTGCGGCGTGTGGATGCGGCTGCACAGCACGTCGCGGTGGTGGCGCTCGAGCGGGTTGCGGCGCGACAGGCCGTGGTTGCCGCAGAGTTGCAGCGCCAGGTCGACGACGCGGATCGCGTTGCCGGTCAGGGTGTACTTGACGAGGCCGCTCTCGGTGGCCGACGGCGGTGTGCCGGCATCGGTGGCTTGCACCAGGCCGGTCAGCAACGCGTCGTTGGCCCACAGCAGCGCCTCGATCTCGCCGACCGCCTGTTGCACACGCGGCACGCTGCACAGCGGTGCGCCCAGGCTGCCCGGCGCGCGCTCGCTCAGGAAGCGCAGCAGCCAGGCGTGCGCGGCACGCGCGATGCCGTCGTAGAGCGCGCCCAGCAGCGCGATCATCCAGGCGTACTGGTCGGCGTCGGGCGCGGCGCCCCACTCGACGGTCGGGCGCACATCGACCGCGTGATCCAGCGGGAGCTCGACCTGGTCGAACACCACCTCGTGGCTGCCACTGGCGCGCAGGCCGAGGTGATCCCAACTCTCGATCACGCGGATGCCGTGCGCTTCGCGCGGGACCAGGAACACACCGACGCGCGGCTCGGGCTCGTCGGTGCGCGCCCACACCGCGAGCCAGCGCAGCGCCGGGATGCCGGTCGTGTAGAGCTTGTGGCCCGACAGCCGCCAGCCGTCGCCGACGCGGCGCGCCACCGTGTCCGGCAGACCGCCGCGCGCCGGCGAGCCCAGCGCCGGCTCGACGCGCAGCGAGTTCGCGAGCGCGCCCTCTGCCACCGCCGATTCGAACAACGCGTCGCGCAAGCGCGGGCTCCAGCGCGAGTCGGCGCGCGAGATCCCGCGGTGCGTCAGGTAGGTCATCGTCAGCACCAGCGCCGTCGACGGCTCGCCGCGCGCCACCGCCGACACGATGCGCCGCGTGCTCGCGAGCGACGCCCCGCCGCCGCCCTCGGCGACCGGCACCACCGCGGCGACCAGGCCGTGGCGCTGCAACTCGGCGAAGTTCCCGAACGGAAAGCTCGCGTCGCGATCGTGGCGCTCGGCACCGTCGGCGAAGCGCTGCGTCAGCGCGTGCAGCACCGCCTCGAGCTGATCCGGCCGCACCGCCAGATGGGGAACGGGCAGGCGGCGAATGTCACCGGCCAATGAATAGGAGCTCATGAGGATTCCTTTGACGAGCCCGAGACTAGCGCCGGCCAGCGCCCAAGTGAATCATGCAAATCGCACATGCAAATACGTTTTCATTATTTGTCCCGCGTATGCAGCTGCCGTAAGGTCGTCGCTCCTTTCAGATGGAGCACACGGCATGAGCATCGAATTCATCGGCATGATCCAGACGCAGAAGGTCTCGGAAACGCACGCGGCCTCGGGCCCGGCGATCGATCGCGACTATGTGCGCGCCTTTGCCCAGGCGCACGAGCAGGCCGGCTTCGACCGCGTGCTGGTGCCGCACCACTCGACCGGCCCGAGCGCGACGCTGACGATCGCCTACGCCGCAGCGCACACCGAGAAGATCCACTTCATGCTCGCGCACCGGCCCGGCTTCACCGCGCCGACCTTGGCGGCGCGCCAGATCGCCTCGCTCGACCAGTTCAGCGGCGGGCGGCTCGGCGTGCACTTCATCTCGGGCGGTTCGGACGACGAACAGAAGCGCGACGGCGACTACCTGAGCCATGACCAGCGCTACGAGCGCACCGACGAGTACCTGGGCATCCTGCGCCGCCTCTGGACCAGCGACACGCCCTTCGACCACGAGGGCAAGCACTACCGCTTCCAGGCCGGCTTCTCCGAGGTCAAGCCGCTGCAGCGTCCACACGTGCCGATCTACTTCGGTGGCGCTTCGGACGCGGCGATCCCGGTCGCCGGCAAGCATGCCGACGTGTACGCGCTGTGGGGCGAGTCGCTCGAGCAAGTCGCCGAGCTGACGACGCGCGTGCGCTTTGAAGCGGCCAAGCACGGACGCAGCGTGCGCTTCTCGGTGTCGTTCCGGCCCATCCTCGCGGCCACCGAAGACGCCGCCTGGGCGCGCGCCGAGCGCATCTTGGAGGAGACCAAGCGCCTGCGCGTGCAGGCCGGCTACGCGCGCGGCGGGCCGCAGCAAAGCGTCGGTGCGCAACGCCTGCTTGCGGCAGCGAGCAAGGGCACGCGTGTCGACAAGCGCCTGTGGACCGCGATCGCACAGGAAACCGGCGGCCGCTCGAACACGACCGCGCTGGTGGGCACGCCCGAGCAGGTCGCCGAGGCCTTTCTCGACTACCACGCGCTCGGCGTCACGACCTTCCTAATCCGCGGCTTCGATCCGATCGAAGACGCGCTCGACTATGGCCGCGAGCTGATCCCACGCACGCGTGCGCTCGTTGCCGAACGCCTGGCCGCCAGCGCGCCCGATGCGGCACGCAAGGCCGCCTGAGGAGCCCTCCGCATGAACGCCCCCGCATCGATCGCCCCGCTGTCCATCACCGCCACCGGCCTGAAGCTGAACCCGCACCCGGTGCGCCGCGACTGGTGGGACGACGAAGCCACGCCGCAGCGCAGCCTGGTCGAAGAACGCCGCCATCGGCAGGAGCGGCTGGCCGGCGCCTTCCGCCTGTTCGCGCGCTACGGCTTCGACCAGGGCCTGGCCGGCCACATCACCGCGCGCGACCCGGAGCTGACCGACCACTTCTGGGTCAACCCGTTCGGCCTGCACTTCTCGCGCATCCGCGTCTCCGACCTGCTGCTCGTCAACTCGCAGGGCGAGGTCGTGATCGGCGATGCGCCGTTGAACCGCGCCGCGTTTGCGATCCACGCCGCGCTGCACGAGGCGCGGCCCGAAATCGTCGCGGCGGCACACACGCACTCGACCTACGGCAAGGCCTGGTCCGCGCTGGGTCGCAAGCTCGATCCGCTGACGCAGGACTCCTGCGCGTTCTACCAGGACCACGGCCTGTTCGAGGACTTCGGCGGCGTGGTCTACGAGACCAGCGAAGGCGCGCAGATCGCGAAGGCGCTGGGCGCGCAGAAGGGCGTGATCCTGAAGAACCACGGCATCCTCACGGCCGGGCCGACGGTCGAGGCCGCCGCCTGGTGGTACATCGCGCTCGACAACGCCTGCCACGCGCAGCTGTTGGCCGAGGCGGCCGGCACGCCGAAGCGGATTCCGCACGCGCAGGCGGCGCTGACGCATTCGCAGATCAGCAGCCCGAACGGCGCGGCGCGTGCGTTCGATGCGCTGTGGCAGGGGCTGGTCGAGGCCGAGCCGGAGTTGTTGTCATGAGCCGCCGGGCCGTTCCCAAGGCGAATACCGCAATGCGACGCATGGAGGTTGCCTGATGAGCCGCGCGTTGAACCGCCGTCACCTCCTTCTCAACACCACAGCCGTGCTCGGCGTCGGCAGCGGCGTCGTGCATGCGCAGGCCCAGGTGCTGAAGGCGGGTGACCAGAAAGGCGGGCTGCGCGCGCTGCTCGAAGCCGCGAACGAACTGCAAGGCCTGAACTACGAGATCCAGTGGACCGAGTTCCCGGCCGCCGCGCCGCTGGCCGAGGCGCTGAACGCCGAAGCGATCGACTTCGGCCCGATCGGCGACGCGCCGCTGATCTTCGCGCTGGCGTCCGGCGCGCGCGTCAAGGCCTTCGCGGTGAACCGCTCCGATCCCTACGGCACGGCGGTGTTGGTGCGGCCCGACTCGCCGCTGAAGACTGCGGCCGATCTGAAGGGCAAGCGCATCGCGACCAACCGCGGTTCGATCGGCCACTATGTCGCCCTGAAGGCGCTCGAGTCGGCCGGCCTGAAGCCGGATGCGAACACCTTCCGCTTCCTTCCGCCGCCCGACGCCAAGCTCGCGCTGACGCAGGGCGCGGTCGACGCCTGGGCGACCTGGGAGCCGTACACCGCGATGGCCGAGACCGCCGGCCACGCGCGCGTGCTCGTCAATGGCCGCGGCTTGTCGTCGGGCCTGAGCTTTCTCGCGGCCACCGACACCGCGCTCGCGAAGAAGCGCGCGCTGCTGCAGGACTTCGGCCAGCGCGTCGTGCGTGCGCAGCGCTGGTCCTACCAGCACGTGCCCGAGTACTCGGCCGCGCTGGCGCGCGTGATCGGCATCGCGCCCGACGCAGCGCGCCTGCAGTTCGAGCGTCGCGCGCAGCGCTGGATCGCCGCCGACGCCCAGGTGCTGGTTGACCAGCAGCGCACCGCCGACTTCTACCTCGAGGCCGGGCTGCTGAAGCAGCGGCTCGATGTGAAGAGCACTTTCGACGCCGGCTTCGCGCTGGTCTGACACTTCAGCGGAGCGCCTTCGCGATCGCGCGGCGGCGCCCTGGTCATCCCAGGCTGACCGGTGCCGCGTGCAGCAGGTTGAGCTTCCTCGGGATCAGCTTGAGGTCGAAGAAGGTGTCGGCGATCACCTGCTGCTCGGCGAGGATCTCGCGCGTGATCGGGGCCGTGCCGAACGTGGCGCGGCTCAGGTACAGCTCGGTGATGCTCTTGTCCAGGCCCAGCACCGCCGACAGTTCGGCCGCCGCCGCGGACTGGTTCTTCGCGGCCCAGGTGTCGACGGCGTTGACCTCGTCGATGGCGATCTTCAGCACGTCGGCGTTGCGGGTCGCGAACTCGCGCGAGGTGAAGTAGTAGGCCCGGTTCTGCACCACGCCGCTGGCGTCGGCCAGCAGGCGCGCGTCCAGTGTCTTCTGCGCGGCGGCGAGGAACGGGTCCCAGATGACCCAGGCGTCGATCGCGCCCTTCTCGAATGCGGCGCGCGCGTCGGCCGGTGCGAGAAAGACCGTCTGCACGTCGCCATAGGCCAAGCCTTGCTTCTCGAGCAGCTTGACGAGGAAGTAGTGAACGTTGGAGCCCTTGTTCAAGGCCACGCGCTTTCCCTTCAGGTCGGCGACGCTGCGGATGGCCGAGCCTTTCGGCACGATCACGGCCTCGAGCTTGGGTCGCGGCACCGTGGCGCCAGCGTAGACCAGCGGCGCGCCGGCCGCCTGCGCAAAGATCGGCGGCGCTTCGCCGACGTCGCCGAAGTCGATCGAGCCGACGTTCAAGGCTTCGAGCTGCACCGGGCCGGCATTGAACTCGGCCCAGGTCACGCTCACGTCGAGCGGCGCAAGGCGTTTCTCGAGCGTGCCGCGACCCTTCAGGATGGACAGCCAGCCCTTCTGATGGCCGACGCGCAGCACGCGCGCCGGGGCCTGGGCGAAGACGGTCGACGTGCGGCCGAGCGCGGCGGACGCGAGACCGGTGGCGAGCACGCGGCGGCGGGTGATGGACATGTTCTCGGGCATGGGGGGCTTCCTGTTGATGGAATGGGCGGCGCACGCGATGTTGCGGAGCGCGCCGATTCTCGAAGGCACGCGCCGAGTGCACAACGAATCAAAACGACGCAGCTCATGACGTGAGCGAGTGACGACGCCGGACGCTTTGCGCATAAGCACAGACGAAAGGCTTCGTTCACCGCGGTGCATGGCGTCGCGAGACTGACGGGCTTGCGCCGCCTCGACGCCTTCGACTGCCTCCGATGACCGACACCCATGTTCCACTCCGCACGCCCGCCTTCGTCCCCTTCCGCCCGGAGCTCGTGCGACCGGCGCGCAGCGTCGCCGAGCTGCGCGAGCGCGCGGCTCGCCTGCTGCCCGAGATCGCCGCCGAGGCGGCTGCGCGCGAACGCGACCGCGTGATGCCTTACGAATGGGTGCGCCGCATCGCCGAGCAAGGCCTCTACACCTTCCGCGTGCCCGAGCGTTTCGGCGGCCCCGGCGGCACGGTGCGCGACCTGATCCGTTTCGTGATCGACGTGGCCGCGGTCGACTCCAACGTCGCGCAGTCACTGCGCCCCGGCTTCGGCTTCATCGAGAGCCTGCTGTGGGCCGACGACGCCGACGTGTTCGCGCGCTGGCTGCCGCGCGTGCAGGCCGGCGAGATCTTCGGCAATGCCGGCTGGGAGCGCGGCGGCCCGAACGGCCAGATCACCGCGCGGCTGACGCGCGACGGCGACCGCTACCGCGTCAGCGGCACCAAGTACTACAGCACCGGCGCGCTCTACGCCGACTGGGTCGGCTCGTTCGCGCTCGACGACGACGGGCGCGAGGTCTCGTTCGTCGTGCCGCGCGACCGGCCCGGGCTGCAGCTCGTCGACGACTTCGACGCGATGGGCCAGCGCCTCACCGCCAGCGGCACGACCGTCTTCGACCGCGTCGAGGTGCGGCCCGACGAGTTGCGCCCGCCGATGGCGCGCGACCGGCGCACGCCGATCCCGGCGCTGTACCAGCTGTTCCTGGCCGCGGTCGAGGCCGGCATCGCGAAGAACGCGTTCACCGACGCGGTGCGCTTCACGCAGCACTTCGCACGGCCGATCAAGCACAGCACGGCGACGCGCTCGGTCGACGACCCGTATGTGCAGGAAAGCGTCGGCCAGATCGCGGCCAACGCCTACGCCGCCGATGCGGTGGTGATCAAGGCCGCCGACGCGCTTGACGCGGCGTGGGCTGGGGGCCTGTCGAACGAGCTGCTGACCACCGCGGCGATCGAGGTCGCGCAGGCGCAGTTCTTCGCCGTGCAGGCGGCGCTGAAGGCGAGCGAGCTGCTGTTCGACGTCGGCGGTGCGACGACCACTTCGCGCGAGCACAACCTCGACCGCCACTGGCGCAACGCGCGCACCGTGGCCAACCACAACCCGCGCCAGTGGAAGGCCGCGGCGGTCGGCAACTACCACCTCACCGGCACGCCGCCGCCGACGACCGGGCTGTTCTGAGCTTCGTCGACCGCTCTGGCGCAGGCTGCAGCGACAGCTGCTGTTCGAACTCGGCGCATCAATGGCCCGGCGCACACGGGTCTCGGACTCACCAGCGGCGCGGCAGCTCGCTGAGCAGCACGATGCGCTCGCGCGAGACCTCGATGTAGCCGCCTTGCGTCAGGTCCTGCAGCAGCCGGTTGACCATCGCACGCGACGCGCCAAGGCGCTCGGCGATGCGCACCTGGCTCAGCGGCCCCGGCACGACCCGCCGTCCGCCGTCGTCGATCGCCAACACGTCGAACAGGCCGACCAGCCGGCCATAGACATCGACCGACGCCAGGCGGCTCACGGTGTGCGTCAGCGTGCGCACGCGCTGCACCAGCCGCTGGATCAGGTGAAACGCCAGGTCCGGGCGTGACGCCAGCACACGCTCGACCTCGGCCCGCGTCACGCGTGTGAGTTGCGCACGCATGGTCACTTCCACGGTGGCCGCTCGCCGCTCACCGCTGAGCATCAGCTCGCCGAAGAAGTCGCCCGCGCCCAGCGTGTTCAATTCGACGTTGCGCCCACCCTCGCCCGCGACCACGGCGCGCAGTTCGCCGGTATGCACGATGTACATGCAGTCGGCCATGTCGCCTTCGGTGACGATGGCTGTGCCGGGCTCCCAAGTGCGGGTCTCGCCCAGCTTCGCCAGTTCGGCCAGGATTTCGTCTGCTTGTTCCACCCTTGCTCCCCACCCGTCTCCGCGCTTGGCGCGCGTTCCATGCGGCGACTGTAGCGGGGCGCGAGAGGCGTCTGTTCACTATTGAACCGACCGTGTCTGCAGTCGCTGTGGTCCGCGAACATGCCTTCACCGCTGCAGAAGGCCTCGCCGAAGGCAGCACGACCCGCGCACCCAACCCACCGGTTCAGGAGATCAAACCATGTCGACCACTGCCTTCAAGTGCATTTCCGTTGTCCTGCTCGTGCTGAGCTGCCACGCGCCCGCTGCGTTCGCGCAGTCGGCTCCCAGCACCGCAGACCGCCTGCATGCCAATGCCGTGGCCTCCTTCCGCCAGGCGCGCTTCCCCGAGGCCTACGCGCGCTTCATCAACCTGGCCGATGCCGGGCACGCCCCGTCGGCCGAACTGGCCCTGTGGATGTACTTGCACGGCCCGTCGCTGTTCGGCCGGGACTGGGACAGCACCCAGGACCAGTTGACGGCCTGGGCGCAACTCGCCCGGCAGCCGGTGCCGACCATGCTCGCACACGTCTACCCGCTGACCCCCGTTCCGGTCGTGGGCCGCGCCCACTGAGCGCCTGCACTTTCATGTTCCGAAGGAGCAGCGCGCCATGAATTCGGTACTTGCTTTCGCCGGCCGCCACGGGCCGCTGCTGCTCTTCTTCGGGGTCGTGATCGGCTTCGTCTTCCCCACGCTCGCCGCGGCCGCCAAGCCGTGGATGGGTGCCTCGGTGTTCGTGTTCACGCTCGGCGCCTTTCTCAAGGTCGACTGCAACGCTTTCCGCGCCGAGCTGCGCCGGCCGCTGCGGGCTGCCGCCGTACTCGTCTGGACGCTGGCCGGCGTGCCGGCCGTGGCCTGGGTGCTCGTGCAGGCGGCAAGCTTGCCGGCCGAGATCGGGCTGGCGATCATGCTGTGCATGCTCGGGCCGCCGGTCGGCAGCGCTGCGGCGATGGCGGCGATGCTCGGCCTCAACGCCGCCCTCGCGCTGGCCGCGACCATCGTGATCAGTGTGCTCGCCCCGTTCTACCTCCCTCCCATCGCGGCGCTGATCGGTGGCTCCGCGGCGCAGATCGACGCGGTGGCCATGCTCGGCCGCATCGTCGCGGTGATCGGTGCGGCAGCCGGCACCGCGGTTCTGCTGCGCCGATTTGCCGGCGCCTTCGTGGTGCGCAACCCGAGCGCGATGACGGGCGTCTCGGTGGTCGGTCTGCTCGCGGTCGCGATCGGTGCCATGCACGGCATGCCGCAGCACGTGCTCGGCCACGGCATGCAGGCGCTGCAGCTGATCGGGCTCGCGCTCACCGTCAACATCGGCTTCCAGTTCCTCGGCTTCGTGCTCTTCTCGCGCCTGGGCGTCGCCGACGCGTTGACGGTCGGCCTCGTCAGCGGCAACCGCAACGTCACGCTGGTGTGGGTCGTGGTGGCTCCGTGGCTGGGTGGGCTTCCGCTGGTCGAGGCGTATCTCGCGGCGAGCGTGTTCCCCATCTTCATGCTGCCGCTGTTGACGAAGATGCTGATGGCGCGGTGGCCCGTGCCGGCTTGCGCCATGAAGTCACTGTCGGCCGCAATGTCCACGGACACCCGAGGCTGACATTCAGAGTGCGGTGGGCGTGCCAAGCCCTAGAGACTCCCGCGCTAGACAAACCCATGCGAGCAGTACAGCAGCTGCGACACTGACATCGAATCCCTGCGCGCCGCGATCGCCGCGCTGGAGGGCCTGCGTGGCACGCTCGGGCGCACAAGACTCGTTGAGCGCCTCAAGCGGCAGAGCGAGCAGCGGCTGCTTGTGCGGACGCATCGAACACCGCTCGATACCATGGGGCGGACTGCGCGACGCGTTCGCGCACCGCCATGTCGCCAAAGCCGCTCAAGTGATGTTCGAATTCATCCGCGGCCAGCGCCAGTTGCGTGGCCGCCGCTGGGTCGCCTGCGAGCTGGAGCACACGCCAGGCAGCGGTCCGTCCCGCCATCCAGAATTCGTTGTTGCCCAGGGTGCGGTGTCCTTGCATGGCAGGCAGCTCGGCGCGCACGGCCTCCAGCGCTTCGGCCAGGGCATCGGGGTCGCCCGATGCGCACCGTGCCTCGGCCAAGCGCAGCCTGAAGACTCGCGCGGCGAGGGCGTCGCCACCTTGCTGCATGCCCGGGGCCACCTGCTTCCACAGGGACACGGCCTCATCGACTCGGCCCGCCCGCCACAGCGCCTCGGCCGCGCACCCGCGGCTCGCATGCGCGTTCACCGCGCCGCCCGTCGCGTGAAACTTGTCTGCCGCAGCCATCCCATCGTGCACGGCCTCGTCCCAGCGGCCAGCCAGGATGTGCACGAGCGATCGTTGCAACTGCGCGATGGCAGTCTGCAACGGCAGGTTGAATTCGGCCGCCGTGCGCATGGCGGCATCCAGATGGAAGTTGGCTTGGTCAATATCGGCGCTCGTGATCGCCCATTGCGCCATCGCGTTGTGGCACATGCAATCCTGGCGAGGCGCATTCAGAGAACGGACGGCGTCCAGCGCCCGGACGAGCACCGCCCGCCGCGAGACCTGATCGTCGTCATACGCGTGCGCTTGGGCGCGGATCAACCACACCTGGACTTCGACCGCGGCGGCATCGGGCGTTGCCATGCGCTCGCGCCCTTTGGCTGCCCAGTGCTCGGCCAGGTCGAGATCCTGCCGCGCCAACTCCCGCTCGCCACGCCTTTCGCGCAGCAGGGCCAGGTTGCAGCGGCATCGCGCCGCGTAGGTCGCGTCGTCGGTGCTCTCGCACACCTCGGCACCCCGTTGCGCAACAGCCTCGGCCTCATCTTGCCGCCCGAGGTTGAAGACGAGCAGGGCCTTGTCCGTGAGCGCACGGCCCACCCAGAGCGGTCGACCGTGCGCCTCGCCCATCGCCAGCAGGCGATCCAGGGCCTTGCCTTGCTGATCGCGCAGGATCAATGCGTCACACAGCACCGCCCGTCTCTGCAGCGCGTCGGCCTGCCGTTCCAGGGGCCAGGGCTCGTGCGCGAGCGCGGCCTGCGATTCGGCACGATCGAGATACTGCAGCGCCGCCTTGTATGCGGGGCGCGCGAAAGCCTTGACCGACGCGCGGTCGTAGCAGTCGGCCGCCAACCCGTGCTGCCCCGCGCGCTCATGGTGCTGCGCGGTGATGGCCAGGTACTCGTCGCTGCGGTCGCCCACGTGCTGGGTCAGCCAGGCGGCAGCGCGTGCATGGGCCTCTCGACGTTCGGGCTTGAGCACCGTGCCGTAGCTCACCTGGTGCAGCAGATGGTGCTCGAACGCCTCTTCCACCGTGTGCTCGATCGTGCTGACCGGTCGCACCTGCACCAGCGCTTTCTTCTGCAGAGCCGGCAGCGCGGCGGGGCTGCGGTTGTCTAGTGCAGCGAGCGCGTCGTCCCAGAACACCGGGCCTATCACGCTAGCCATCTGCAGCGCGCGCCGGGTCTCGTGGTCCAGTGCGTCGATGCGCGCCTGCAGAACTGCCGTCAACGTGGTGGGCAGCCGGGCCGGCAGCATGCGGTCGGCGTGGAAGGTCCAGTCGCCGTCATTGCCGTTCTCGCGGCCTGTCTCGCTGGACCCGCGCTCGATCACACCCTGGTCGATCAGCAGCATCACCAGCTCTTCGGCATAGAACGGGTTGCCGCCGGCCTGCTGCGCGATCAGCGTTGAGAGTGCCTCGGGCACGGTGCCCAGCCGGTGCAGCAGCGACTGCGTCAGTGCGGCGCCGTGCGCGGTCTCGAGCGGCTGCAGCGTCAGGCGCTCGTGCCGCGGCAAGCCATCACCCCAGTCGGGGCGGCGCTCCAGCAAAGCCGGGCGGGCCCCCAACAGTGCCAGGACCGGCCCCTGGATGTCCTTCAGCAGCTTGGCGAGCGCATCCAGTGAAGCGTCATCAGCCCAGTGCAGGTCGTCCAGCAGCAGCACGACGGACGAGCCGTCGCTGGCGGCCAGCCGCTGCAGCCACAGGCGCAGCGCCGACAGCGCGCGGTCGTACAGCAGCCGGGTGTCGGCGCCCAGGCGCACGACGGGCGGTGCGGTGGAGAACTCCAAGCCGATCAACTGACCCAGCAGCTCCGGCGCCGGATCGTTGAGCTGGGACAGCCACGGGGCCAAGCCTTGCACGAACTTGCCACGGGCGACATCGGCGCTGTCGCTGTCGGCGATCTCCAGCCGGCGCAGCAGCAGGTCGCGCAGCAGACCGTAGGGCTGCAGCGCGCCGGACGGCTGCGCACGCGCAGGTAGCAGCCACCACGTCGAAGGATGTGCCGAGAGGCTGTGCTGGAACTCTCGCAGCAGCCGGCTCTTGCCTAGGCCGGCTTCGGCCAGCAGCGTCAGCGTGCGGGGCTGGCGGTCGGCCAGCACGGCTTGCACCGCGGTGTCGAAGTGCTGCAGCTCGCCCTGGCGCCCGACCAGCGGCGTCTCGAGCCCGGCGATGCCGCGCGCGGGAAGCCGCAAGGCACGCGACTTGGCCGCTGTCACCAGCCAGGTGGCGATCGGCGCATCGTGGCCCTTCACCGCGATGGGCGGCTGGGCCTGGGCATCGAAGACGCCGCGCACCAGGGCCCAGGTGTCCTGGCTGATGCGCAAGCCGCCAGCCGGTGCCGCCTGCTCCATGCGCGCCGCGATGTTGACGGCCAGGCCGCTGAGGCTGTTGTCTTGCTCGACGCCGCCGCCGCGCACCACCGCCCCGGTGTGGATGCCCACGCGGGCATCGAAGCCGGCCTGTCCATGCGCCTGCTGCACGGCCGCACCGCGCTGCCGCGCCTCGTGCAGCAGGGCCAGGCCGCAATTGACGGCGCGCTCGGCATCGTCCTCACGCGTGCCGTCGGCGCCGAAGGCTGCCTTGATGTTGTCGCCGGCGTAGCGCAGCACTTCGCCACCGTGTTGCTTAACGAGAGCCGTGAAGGCAGCCAGCGCGCCATCCACCACCGACTGCACATCTTCGGGGTCCAGGTGCTGGATGAGCTGCGTGGAGCCCACGATGTCCAGGAACAGCACACTGACCTGGCGCAGACGGCGTGCGGGCGCGCCAAGCGGCTCGGCCGCATGCAGGGTCGTGAGCCGTTCAAGAAGCGGCGCCAGCGCGGAGTCGATGAGCGTGTCGCCAAGTGCGCTGCGGCACGCCTGCAGCGCCGCGATGGCCTCACGCAGCGCGTCGAGCTCCCTGTCCTGCATTTTTTTCTCCTGGCGTATGCCGTGCACCCTGTTCTCGGGCTTGCTGGATTGTGTACCCGTGCCAAGGCACGGCTGGTTTTCAGCCCGAGGCGGCCACGCCACGTGTTCACTATTGAACCGGCATGCGCGCGCCGGGCGATGCGCTGCGAACATGCGTTCACCGCTGCAGACAGCGCCCACCAACTCAAGGAGATCGGAGATGTCTGACTTGCACGACCTGGACGCCTTGCGTCCCGCGCTGCGCACCGCGCCGCCCATCTCCGCTCAAGACTTGTCCGGCCTGATCGGTGCGATCTATGACTGTGCGCTGGACCCCCATCGCTGGGCCGACACTTGCCAGGCCGTGGCCGCCCTGTGCGAAAGCACGGCAGGCGGAATATGCGTCCATGATCTGCGACACGTACAAAACGACCAGCTGTTCGTGTTCGGCTATCAGCCGGATTTCTTGGCGAAGCTGGGAGATCAGTTCGCGCAAAGCCCGATGGCGGCTTCGGACATCGTCGCGAACGTCGGCGACGTCAGCTCACTGTCGATGGAACGATTCCATCTGCTCGAATCTCCGTTCTATCGAGAGGTGCTGAAGCCGTTCGGGCTCCAGGACATGATCTGGTTTCCTGCGTTGCGGACTGGCGGCAGGACAGCCTCGATGCACGCCTCGCGAAATGACAGGGCACCGCAGTACCAAGCGCATGACATCAAGCTGTTCGAGCTCCTCTCACCCCACGTATGCCGTGCGCTCGCCATTTCCGATGCGCTCGACATCAGGGCTCTGAGATCGGAGATCCTGGAGAAGACGCTGGACGGGCTCGCTGCGGGCGTCTATCTCACGGCGCGCGACGGCCATGTCGTCTACATGAACCGTGCTGGCGAACGTCTGATCGGGATCGGCAGGTCCATGCGTCTGGTGAACAACCGGATCTGTCCCACCGACTCCACGGCACGCGCAACACTGTCAAAGGCGGTGGAAGCAGCAGCGCGAGACGACGCCGATACATCCTTGAGCCAGCACAGTGTGGCGATCCCGGATGGATCCGGCGGTGGCTACGTGGCGACCCTTCTTCCCATCGGTGGCGCTCGACGCCGCGAGATTCTTGCACCGTTTGCAGCATCGGTTGCCGTGTTTGTCCAGGATCCCATTCATGCGCCACTCATGCCTAGCGAGGCCTTCGCCAGGCTGCATGGCCTCACCGGCGGCGAATTGCGCGTGTTGCTGGCAGTCTCGCAGGGACTCGGCGGTATCGAGGCCGCCGACATGCTTCAGGTCAGCGAGCCGACGATTCGCACCCATCTGCAGCGCATCTTCTCCAAGACCGGTACGTCGAAGCAAGCCGACCTCTTGCGCCTGTTGCACAACTCGACCCCGCCGACCCGGGGCGCGCAGAGTCCTGCGCATTGAGATCGGCACGCTGGAAAGGTCGCTCACGCCTCATCGCTTCCGATGACGCGCCGCTCCTTGCAATCGCCTAACGTCGATTGCATCGCTCACACAAGAATCTCCAATGCTCGTCTTCGCAGTTCACGAAAGGAACATGCCATGCAACGCACTGACACTCTGATCGCGCACCCCCCCTTTGCAGCCGCAGCTCGAGGCGCACGCTGGGCAACATGGCTGCGGCGCGTATGGGAGGACCTCACTCTGGATGCCGACGAGCGCTTCTTGCGCGGGGCTAGCGATCTGGCCGACATGGAAGTGCGGTTGCGGCGCCTGGAGCGTGGCCGTGCCAACCGATTCGCCCCGCTTCATCCCGATGTCTGACGATCGTATCGCCGAGCGAAGGACACCGTCGTTCAACCTGGACCGCCAATCGGCCATGCCACTACAACTCCGAGAGCTGACGTGGATCAATCCATAGGCAGTATGGAACCGCCAGATATCGTGATCCCGTGCCGCGGCATGGCGCGCCTCAACAACGTGCGCGGCATGACGCTGCATGTCGTGCACGGATCGGTGTGGATCACTCAAAGTGGCAGCTGCGCAGATGTCAGCCTCGAGGCCGGCGAGTCGTTCCGCGTGGCCCGCAGCGGCCGCACGCTCGCCGCCGCATGCCACGTCGCGCCGTTTACGGTGTTGAGGCTTGAGCGGCCCCACACCGTCGCGCCGACGCTGGGTGAACGACTGCGCCGGATTCTTTTTCCTCCGAGCGCAACGCCGGTGGGCTCCACCGCCGCCTCGCAACAGCTCGGCGGCTCGATCTCAAGGTAGTGCGTGCCGGCTTGCGCCGTGAAGTTACTGTGAGCCGAAGTTGCCGCGGGTGCCCCAAGCCCTAGACTCCCCGGCAGATCAACTCGTGCGAGCAGTACGGCATGCACGACAACGACATCGAGTCCCTCCGTGCCGCCATCGCCGCGCTGGAGGGCCAGCGCGGCACGCTCGGCGACGTGGTGCTCGAACTGGCCACGGCGCCGCTGCGTCAGCGCCTGGCCGGCCTGCTGCGGCCCGCCGGCGTGCAGCGCCGTCAAGTGACGGTGCTCTTCGCCGATGTTGTCGGCTCGACCGCGATGGCCCAGGGCATGGACGCCGAAGACACACTCGACGTGCTGGGCAGCGCGCTGCGGCGCATGGCCGACATCGTGCAAGCTCATCACGGACGCGTGCTGCGCTTCACCGGTGATGGCGTCAAGGCGGCCTTCGGCATGGACGAGGCCCGCGAAGACGATGCCGAGCGTGCAGTGCGCGCCGGCCTGGCGATAATCGCGGCCGGGCGCGAACACGCGGAACAAGCGCGTCGTCTGCACGGCGTCGAAGACTTCGCGGTGCGCCTGGGCGTACACACCGGCGACGTGGCGCTGGGCGCCGGCATCGAGGCCGACAACACCGCGGTCGGTGTGGCGGTCAACATCGCCGCACGGATGGAGCAGACCGCGCCGCCCGATGCGCTGCGCATCAGCCACGACACCTGGAACCACGTGCGCGGGCTGTTCGATGTGGAAGTGCAGCCTCCGCTGCAGGTCAAGGGCGTGGACGCGCCGATGCAGACGTATCTGGTGCGCGCGGCCTTGAATCGGCACATCGCCGGCGTCGAGCGCGGGCTGCACGGGCTGAGCACGCCGATGGTGGGCCGCGGCGGCGAGTTGCAGCGGCTGCTGCATGCCGTGGCGCGCGCGCGTGAGACCCGGCAGTTGCAGGCCCTCACGCTGGTCGGTGATGCCGGCCTGGGCAAGAGCCGGCTGCTGCGCGAGCTGATGGCCGCGCTGGCCGGCGATCCCGCTGGCTGCCAAGTGCTGGCGGTGCGCTCGCAGCCCGACGGCATGTTGCGGCCGTGGGGTCTGCTGCGCAGCCTGCTGGCCGTGCAGTTCGGCGTGGCCGACACCGACAGCGCAGACGTGGCCCGGCACAAGGTGGTCGAGGGGCTGGGCCCATGGTTCGACGAACGTGGCGAGCGCCAGGCCCAGCTGATCGGCCAGTTGTCTGGCCTCGACTTCGGCGACAGCCCGCACGTGCGCGGCCTGGACCCGCGCTCACTGCACGACCAGGCCTTTGCCGCGTTCAGGGGCTACCTCCAGGCGCTGGCGGCGCGCGGTGCGGTGCCGCTGCTGGTCGTCGAAGACCTGCACTGGGCCGACGACGGTTCGCTCGACCTGCTGCAGCACCTGCTGGCCCATGCCGCCGAGTTGCCGCTGGTGCTGGTGATGACGAGCCGGCCCGCACTGTTGACGCGTCGGCCTGACTGGGGCACCGGCGAGACGCTGCTGCCACTGAGCCCGCTCGGGGCAGCGCAGAGCGACGAGCTGGCACGGGCGCTCTTGCAGCGCATGGACGCCGTGCCGGCGAAGCTCACCGAGCTCATCGTCGGCCAGGCCGAAGGCAACCCGTACTACATGGAAGAGCTGGTGCGCCGCCTGATCGACGACGGTGTCATCGTCGTCGACAAGCTGACCTGGACAGTGCAGGTGGATCGGCTGGACAAGGTGCGCCTGCCCGGCACGCTGGTGGGCCTGCTGCAGGCGCGGCTGGACGCGCTGCCCGCTGGCGAGCGCATGGCCGCCCGCCAGGCCAGCGTCATCGGCCACGTCTTCTGGGACGACGCGCTGCAGGCGCTCGATGCCAACGCGACTCAGGCCCTGCCCGCATTGCAGCGCGCGGCCTTCGTGCGGGCCAACGAGACGAGCGACTTCGAAGGCACGGCCGAACGCCAGTTCGACCACCACCTGCTGCACCAGGTGACCTACGACACGCTGCTCAAGGCCGAGCGTCGCCTGGGCCATGGCGCCGTGGCGCGCTGGCTGACCGAGCGCACCAAGGGGCGCGGCGCGGAATTCCTGGCGATGACCGGCGAGCACGCCGAGCGGGCCGGTGAGACGGCACTGGCGATCGATTGCTTCGAGCAAGCCGGCAAAGAGGCCCAGGACCGTTTCGCGAACACGGCCGCCCAGGCATGCTTTCGTCGCGCACTGGTTTTGCTGGGGGAGTCGGACCCAATGCGGTGCATTGATCTCCTGGAACAGTTGCAAAGAATTGCCGATGCCGTCGGCGCCCGGGCCGAGCAGGGAGCCGTGCACCAGCAAATCGCGGCGATGCTCGAGCGCCACCCCGACGACGTGCGCCAGTCGCGGCTCTGGTTCGCGATGGCCTTACTGGCCGACCGCCTTGGCGACACCGCAGCATCGGAGAAGCTATCGCGGCAAACCTTCGAGCTGGCTGCCCACTGCGGAGCGGTCCAATGGGCAGCCATGGCGCAGGGCCAGCTGGCCTGGCTGCACATGGCACGACAGGATTATGCGAACGCGAGCCGGCACATCGAGACCGGCTTGCCGTGGGCCGGCAGGATCGAGGCCGAGAAAATCCGGGCCGAGACCGAAAGCCAGTTGCTGACTCTCGCGGGGATGGTCGCAATGCTGCTGTGCCGTTTGGAAGAGGCCCGCGCCACACTGACGGCCGTGCTGTCGCGTGGCGAAGCGCTGGGCAAGCCGCGCTTGCAATTGGGAGCGCTGGACAACCTGGCGCTCGTGGCTTCCGACCTCGGTCGGTGGGACGAGGCCGTGGCCTGGGCCGAGCGCATGCGTGCACTGGCCCAGTCCATCGGCGCCCAGTCTGGCGTTGCTCTTGCCCAGTGGCGCCTGGCCATGGCTGCCGAGGCACAGGGGGACGATGCGGCGGCGATGCGCTGGCACGAGCAGAGCCTGGCAATCCATCGCGCCACCGGCAACCGGCGCGTGGAGGCGGTGTTGCTGCGACACCATGGCGTCTTGCAACTGCGACTGGGGGATGCACACGCCGCCTTGCAGTGCTGCGCGCAGGCACAGGCCCTGCATCAAACCCTGGACGAGACGCTCCAAGCCTGCGAGGTCATTGCGCTTGCAGCGCTGTGCGAGGTCCGGCTGGGGAGGCACGATGCGGGCCTGTCGGCGGTGAACTCGCTGCTGGACCGATTGGCCGGTGACCTGGTGGAACGCCCAGCCCACGAGACCATCGACATGCGCTGGGATTGCCAGCAGGTGCTGGATGCCCTGAGCGACGCGCGCGCTGCGATCCTGCTCGAACAACTGCACGCCGACGTCCAGGCACGTGCCATCGAGCTGACCGACGCCGCCGACCGCGAGCGACTGATCCAGGCGCTGCCGGTCTTCCGCAACATCGTAGCGGCGCATCGACGGGGCAGCGAGCCGGCGGCCGCCGACTGACGTCGAGCGCCGCGGCCACGCGGCCGACGCTCAGTGCCCGCCGGCACGCCAGGCCGCCGCCGCGCCGCGCAGGCGCTGCGAGAGGTGCAGGGCCAGGTTGCGGTGCAGCCGGATGGCCACGGCGGGGTGGGTGCGGCCGATCTCGTTCAGGGCCTCCAGCGTCAACGCGTAGACCACCGCGGGTGCATCGGCCACCGCGCCGGCGGTGCGCCCGCCACCGTCGAGCATGGCCGTCTCGCCGATCATCATGCCCGGCGACACGCTGAGGTAGCGCTGCGTGTAGCCGTGTTTGTCGGGCGTGCTGAGGATGCTGATCGAGCCCTTACCCACCACAAAGAGCCGGTCGCCGGATTCGTCTTCCGCGAACAGGACTTCGCCGGTTTCCAGTTGCCGGGCCTGCAACTGCGCAGCGACGACGCCCACCTGCGCGACGTCCAGCCCGGCCAGCAGCGACGATTCGGCCAGCGGCACCTCGGCCATCGAGCGCACGTCGCCCGGACTTTCGGCGTCACCGCCAGCTTCGACCAGCAGGCGGTGTTCCGCCGTCTCGACGGCGCGGTCCGCGTCGGGCCAATGGGGCAGCTGCAAGCCGAAGCTGCGCAGCGCTTGCGCCGCATTCGAGCCTTCGACCAGACCGGCCAGATCGACCTGGATGGCGCGCGCCTCGAGCCGCGCCACCATCTGCTGCAGGGCCATCGCGCCTGACTCGTCGATGGCGCTGACGCGGCGCAGGTCGAGCACGAGGCAGCGGCAGCCGGCACCCAGCTTGTCGGCCTCGTCGAGCAGCTTGTCGCTGCTGCCGAAGAACAGCGCGCCGTCGAGCTCGAAGACGACGATGCCCTCGCGCAGCGGCCGCAGCCGCGCCTCCACCGACGCGGGGTAGATGCGCCGCGACGGCCTGGCCGAGGCGAGGTAGCGGTCGTGCACGAGCGAGCGGTTCATGCGCGAGGCAAACGCCACCAGCGACAGCAGCACCCCCAGCCCAACGCCCGCGACCATGCCCTTCCACGCAGTCGTGCCCACGACGAGGACCACCACGCCCAGCCCCAGCAGCAGGTCGCGCGAACGGTCGCCGGCCCACCAACGCGCCAGCAGACGACCGGTCCAGCGGTCGGCCAGGCCCACTGCTACCACCAGCATCACTCCGGCCAGCACCGGCAGCGGCAGCACCGCGAGCAGCGCTCCACCGAACACATAGAGCAGGCCCAGCGTCACCGGCCCGACCAGCACGGTGAGGCGGCCGCGCCCCCCGGTCTGCAACGTGGCCAAGGCCCGCGTGCGCGAGGCCACCAGCGGCACGCCACCCAACAGGCCACAGACCATGTTGGCGCAGCCCAGCACGAGCAGCTCGCGCCGGGGGTCGTGCCGTGTGTTGAGAAGCTGGTCGACCGCGCGCACGTTGAGGGACGAGTCCAGCGCGCCGATGGTGGCGAGGGCCAGCGCGGTCAACGCCAGAGGTCCGGCATGCGCCAGCACCAGGTCCGGGCCGGCAGGCCACAGCAAAGGCAGCAGAGCGGGAGGCCAGGGCCAGAACGGCGGCAGCGGGCCGATGCTGGCGCCGGTAGCCGGCGCGCCGCCCAGCGCCGACCACAGCGCGTGCACCGCGGTGCCGCCCGCCAACCCCAGCAGCGCAGCAGGCAGCCGCGGCCAGCGCCGCGCCAGCAACCAGATGGCGGCAGCCGTGCCCAAGCCCAGCGCCAGTGCCGCCGGATGGCCCACGCCCAGACTGCCCAGGCCCGGCCGGGAACCCAGAGGCAGGTCGAGCAGCAGCGGCACCTGGGCGAGCACGACCAGCAGCGCGGCACTGTTCATGAACCCGGCCAGCACCGGCTGAGGCACGACCCGGGCAAGGCGCGCCAGCCCGAGCAGCGCGAAGCCGATTTGCAGGGCGCCGCTGAGCAGCAGCGCCAACCCGCCCAAGGCGACGATGCCTTGCAGGCCGGCGGCGGTGGCGGGTGTCAGCCGCGGGTCTGCCATCAGCTGGGCGACGAGCGCTGCCAGCGTCAGCGCCGTGGCCGACGAGGGCCCGGACACCGGCAAGCTGGTGCGGCTGAGCGAGGCATGAACCAGGCCGCCGATGCTGGCCGTCACGAACGCCGCGAGCAGGGCCACTTGCGGCGCGGCCGCACCCAGCGGCGCGAAGGCCAGCAGACCGAGGGTGAGAATCACCGGCAGCACGGTCAGTGCGCCGGTGCACCCGGCCAATGTCTCGCGAATCCAGCCGGGGCCAGTGCGGCCGTTGTCCCTGAGGTGCATGGCCTGCCGACTCGTGAAGGTGGCGAAGTGTCGCCGATCAATTGCAGGCGTGCCGTCAGGGTAAGCGTGCGACGACGGCCGCACCACGTGTCGTAAGGGATCGAGATTTCTGCGCAAGTCGCCGCGCAATTCCGCGCGCACTGCGTCAGGGCTGGGAGTGTCGAAGTGCGATGGGGGCTTTCTATCAGGCCGGGCTGGATGATCCGACGCGCAGCGCGGCGTCGAAGCTGCGATCCCACAGCGGCGCCACGTCGGCCGGGCCGTCCAGCACGCCGATCTTCGTGAAGGTGTCGGCCACGTCCTGGTGGCCGCTGATCACGCGCGCATCGACGGCGCGCAGCGCGTAGTCGTCGCTGCGGTTGTTGAACAGCTCGATCAGGTCGCCGACCGGCACGCGCGTCTCCGCCGACTGCGCGCGCGCATACGCGAGGTAGTTCGGATTGGCCCACGCGTAGGCCTTCCGCAAGCGCAGCAGGTAGTCGGTGATCGCCGCGTGGCGCAGCGGGTCGGCGATGGACTTCGGGTTCGCGTAGATCGGAAAGTTGCCCGACAGATAGCCCTTGCCGGTCTTGAGCACGCGCGCGCCGTAGCGCGTGCGCGCGAGCTGGCCGTTGTAGCCGTAGATCGCCCAGGCATCGAGATCGCCACGGTCGAAGGCCGACAGGCCGTCGGCCGGCGTCAGGTTGATCGCCTGGATGTCCTGGAACGACAAGCCCGCCTCGGCCAGCTGCTTCTGCAGGAAGTAGTGCGCCGTGGTGGCGCGCACATAGCCGACGCGCTTGCCCTTGAGGTCGGCGATGGTGCGGATGGTCGTGTCCTTGCGCGCCAGCGTGACCTGGTTGTTCAGGTCTTCGCGGACCACCGCGATGAAGCGCACGCTGGCCTTCTGGCGCGCGGCGAACACGCCGGGGATCTCGCTGCCCGAACCGAGATCGAGCGCGTCGCCGTTGATCGCCTCGATGTGCAGCACGCCGTTGTTCAGCTCGCGCCAGTCGATCGTGTACGGCGTGTCGGTGAGCTGCGCCGCGACCAGCAGCGCGCGCCAGTTGCCCTTGTAGGTGGCGATGCGCAGCGTGAGCTTGGACAGGTCGGTGGCGGCGCGCGACACGGCGGGTGACCCGAGCAACGCGGCGCTGGCGGTGGCGAGCAACGCGCGGCGACGGCCGGGACTCGGAAGTGATGGGGGCATGACGGCTCCGGTGAATGCTGACAACGAGCGTTCAGCGTATCGGCGCGGCATGCACAACGGAAGTGAGCTTATCGACTATGGATATGCACGGCGCGGCGCCCTCACGCCGGCCGCCACACCGGCGAATCCGCGACATTGACGCGCTTCGGCAGCACCTGCGCCTGCGTGAACGCATCGGCGATGCGCTGCTGTTCAGCCAGCGCCTCGGCGTCGACCGGCTGCACGCGGTAGCTGCGGCGCAGGTTCGCGGCCGCGACGGTGGCGGCGTCCAGGCCGATCACCGGCGCGTGCCATTCGGCGGCCGGACCGGGGTTCGTCTTGATCCATTCGCCAGCACGCTGCAGTTCGGCGTAGACCACCCCGAGCACGTCGGCACGGCGCTGCGCATAGGGCGTGGCCGCGAGGTAGAAGCGGCGGTAGCTGGAGAGCTTGCCGCCGTCCTGAAGGATGCGCGCGCCGGATTGGCGCTGCACCGCGGCGAGGAACGGATCCCAGATCACCCAGGCCGCAACGTTGCCGCCCTCGAACGCGGCGCGGCCGTCGGCAGGCGTCAGGTACGCGGGTTCGATGTCCTTGATCGTCAGGCCGCTCTGCGCCAGCGCCTCGAGGATCAGGTAGTGGGCACCGGCGCCCTTCGCGAACGCAACCTTCTGGCCCTTGAGCTGCGCAATGCTGGTGATGGGCGAATCCTTGCGCACGACGATGGCCTGCGCCTGCGGCGACGGCGTCTCGATCGCGTAGTAGGTCAGCTTCGCACCGGCGGCCAGCGCGAACGGCGGCACCGCGTCGGCGACGTCGGCGCTGAGGTCGACCGCGCCGATGTTCAGCGCCTCGAGCAGCGGCAGGCCCGACGTGAATTCGTGCCATTGCACGTCGGCCTTCAGCGGTGCCAGCGCCTTCTCGAGAAGGCCGCGCGATTTCAGGAAGATCGTCAGCGTCGACGACTTCTGGAAGCCGATGCGCAGCTTCTCGGGCTCGGCCGCGAACGCGCGACCGGCGGCGAAAGGCAGCGCAGCAGCGGCGAGCACGAGACGACGACGCACAGCGTCGTGGCGAGCGGAGTCTTGCATGGGGTGCAGCCTTCGGCGAGGGGTGAGGCCCGCGAGGCTAGCCCGTCACACCCTCCGGCACGAACGAAGCAAAGCGCAGATCGATATGCGCCGAGCGACTCTCAGCGCTTGGCGCGCATCACGCCATGGCGTGCCGCTCGGCTTCGCCGCGCACCACCGCGATCGGCCTGTCCGATGAGGCCGCCCGTCGCCAGACCGGCCCACCGGCCACGAACACCTGCAGCTCGCCCGAACCGAAAGGCGTCCAGGCTTCATTGCGGGTCAGTGGCTCGGTGGCCACCAGCACCATGCGGTCGTCGGGGCCGTTCGCCACGCTCAGGTCCAGTGCGATGTCGTGGTCGACCAGGTGCGCGGTCGGGAACGGGTGCTCGCGCCTCAACCAGAACAGGCGGGTCGATGCGTGAGCGTAGATGGCCTGCCCGTCGGACAGCAGGAAGTTGAAGCGGCCATGGCGCGCGATGTGGTCGGCGAGATCGGCGATCACCGGCGCCAGGTCTTGCCAGCCCGGGGCGCGACGCCCGCGGAAGCGCCGGCGCAGTTCCTGCAGCATCCAGCAGAACGCGCGCTCGCTGTCGGTCTCGCCCACCGGCAGATGGCTGCCGGTGAGGCGCGGATGAAAGTCCTTCAGGTCGCCGTTGTGGCAGAACGACCAGTGGCGGCCCTGCCATTCGCGCACGAAGGGATGGCAGTTCGACAGTTGCACCGCACCCTGCGTGGCCTTGCGGATGTGCGCGAGCACCATGCGGGCGCGGATCGGGTGGCGGCGCAGGAAGTCGGCAAGCGCCGAATCGCTGGCCCGGCCGTCGTCGATGAAGTGGCGGCAGACCTTGTCGTCGTGGAAGGCCAGGCCATAGCCGTCGGCGTGTTCACCGGTGTGCCCGCCACGCGCCGACAGGCCGGTGAACGAGAAGGTCACGGCGCTCGGTGCGTTGCAGCTCAGGGCAAACAGTTGGCACATGTCAGGTCATCAACGCGCGAGGGTCATGATGGGTTGTCGACCCGACAGGGAGCAGTCTGCGTGCCCCACGACCCGATTTGACCTCCCGTGTGCGTTTGTTCACGCGT
>Ga0307517_10002204_pt1 | contig 31485 bp, 25 predicted proteins | sample 23_EM_MG_FD_194515 | JGI IMG/M metagenome (GOLD analysis project Ga0307517, IMG submission 194515) | Populus trichocarpa ectomycorrhiza microbial communities from riparian zone in the Pacific Northwest, United States - 23_EM | ecosystem: Host-associated > Plants > Roots > Unclassified | place... | reverse complement strand
AATTTTGGCCTATAAAAGGAGGCATTTGCCATGCATTTAGGCATCTTGATTTTCAGATCAAGATCATGTTCTTGCTCTCTCTCTTTATATTTTTGTAATGCTTAAGTTTTGTTTATATTAATCTCTTATTTATGCTTTTCATTTCCTTTCCTTTACTTAGTTAACTTATATCTTATTTATGTTCTTATCTTGTTTATTTATGTTTCTCTTCTTCATTATGTTTAGCTAAGTTAGCTAAGTTTATTATGTCAAGGTGAAAAGGTTACACTAATGGTGTAAGAATATGTATAGTATAAACTCAACATGGACATTAATGTTTGATACTAACATGTCTTATATTTGTTATCTTGTTCACTTTTAATACTTTGCTTCTTAAATGGTTAATCTAGATTTATGTTGTATAACCTTTGGTATAACAAATACTTGGCACTTTCATAGCCCAAACCATATGGTATAACTGACACATGTGCTATGAAAGGAACTTGATTTGTTGTTAACATAAGTTATAATCATGAATACCTGACAACATTTACAAGTATTAGCATTATTCTAATAAGATAACTAATGTAATCATGTTAACAATTTATAATCCGATTGGAACCTCTTTTGTGTGTGGTTTCCAGTTGAATAATAAGAGTTTATACTATATTTGTTTGAAATACCATTAGTGGATCCTCTAACCTTGACAATTGTTTTTATCATTGTTTAATCCTTATATCAATATCACATCTCAAAGCTCTCTTCAACTTACTACTATTACTACAACTACTACTACTACTACTTTGTTGTTGTTGTTGTAATATTATTGTTATTTATAATTTATATAGTTAACCTCCTTGTGGATCGATCTCGGTCTTGCCGGGTAATTTATTACCTCGACACTCCTGCACTTGAGAGAATTCATCAATATTTTAGTCGTGTCAGAAGGAATACCCCCAATGCATATATGCAAAAGGGGGCTGTAATTTAAAAGTGACCAAGGCAGAGTATAAGGTCAGTTGGCTAATACGCTCAACCCGGGCAAGCATTTAAGCTATGTACTCTCCTAGCTATTGACCATTGACAAATGCCATGTCCTTTACACCTATGGTGTTAGGGGCATCATCCTCAGGAGCCTAAGGCAACTTTCTTTACCCTGACCCTAGTAATAACGGGAGAAGAAATTCTCTGATGAGGAGAACTACTTTCCTCCCCACCAGAGGTAGATGTTAGGGTTTCACCATTTCTAATTTTGGGGCCTAGACTAATGGACCCTTATCCCTTGTTACTTCCTATAGTTTTAGGTTGGAACCTGAACCCTTCACTAGAGGCAGCAATATCTTTATTTCTAAGGTTGAATCTGACTTTTTTTTCCATTTTTTATTCGAAAAGAAGAAAAAAGAATCTTTTAATGGGAAATACCTAGGATGATGTTTTCTTCTCAGGATAAAACAAAACTGGCTCAATGATTCTTCAACAAAACCTTTTTTTCCTAGAAGTTACCAAAATAGAAGTAAGAACGTCTAGGGTTATAAAGAAAACAAAATTGTCACCCTTATTGTTGGATGAATTACCTTTCATGTCATTTCAGATCTTCAGAAATCTATTCAATTATTGCATTGAATACACGCTACCATTTATTTTCTAAGGGACACCTTTTTTAGATTAAGATAAGCCATCTGGCCATCTCTTTCAATAAGGATGAGTCATTTGGCCATAAAGAATCCTAACAGTTTTATGTGGGGTAGATAAGTCTTATGGGGAAGGTAAAAAGTCTCTCATTGATGGGACAAACAAAAAGTCTCTAATTAAAACTGATAACCTTTCAAATCTTTGTATATTTAATACACAAAGACTTGGGGGTCTAATGATGGATCAATGTGTTTTATACACAATCTGTTTGCTTAGGAAGCCCATGATTGAAAAGGCTAAACATAGGGTGTTAACCCAACATACTTGAGCTTGGCAGAATGCCAAGCCCAGATGATATGGGTCTGGCTTGTTGCCAGACTCAACACCCTTAGATTCAGTTACGCGCTAAGATCAAGTGCATGTGGGTCTAACAAGATGTCAAACCCAATGACCTTAGAATCAATCAGCATCTTATCGTTATGGATCATTTCAGCCATATTGTTGTAGTATGACTAGAAGTGGGTGTATGGGCATTCTAGTCCGATATATTTGACGAAGTCCGACACTCTAAACTCCTTCAGCACCATAATATTTAGAACCAAACAAACGTCAGCTGCTATCACATGTTGAATCAGATTATTTCCTTCGACTGCTCTCAATCTTTCTTCTAGGGCAACCCAATTTATCATGGCTCGTGGGATTGGTAAATCTATTGTTAGAAGGTCCTTTTGTTGTTGGATTCACGGTGATTTGAGCTCGACTTGGATAGACAGCGACGAAAGGGGCAAAATGATTCCTAGTTATTGAGTTTGCCCTCAAGTTCTGAGATGTGTGAGGAACGTGGATTGATGGTGTTTTCACTGGAGGTTGTGCAGAAATCCCTTTTCCATTCTTGGAGCTCAGCACTTGTTCAAGCAAATCTGTAAGTCTAGCTACTTCACCTTTGATGCTCTCAATTTCATTTTGATAATGGGCCTCCAACTAAGCTCTTTCTTCATTTTTCATTTTTCAGGTGTAACAAATCTTGGGTAGGGGACCTATGTTTCAACCCGGCAACATGTATGATAAATGTATGAGTATGTTTCTATATGAAGAGCTCGCCCTTTTAGGGTTAACACATGGTCATAACCCTTGCATGATGATACAAGAATTTTGATTCTTACTCTACAACGAAAATTTCCTGATTAACAGCCATTGTGTCAACCACAAGTCTTGAGTTCAAGATACTTCAGGAAGGGTTTACTTTGATGCAAAATAAAAGGTAACACACACAACCTAAGGACAGGTTCTATTTATTAAGCGAGACAAACAGTAAGTTGACTATCTAGTCTCAAAAAAGGTCTCATATATGCCAGTGACGATCTTCGTAAAGACAATATAGGGGTGTTGCGAGAAATGGCTAAGGCACGTATGCCCACCATTACCAAGCAGACACTCAGATATGAGTTGAGTGTTTCACTCATCTGAACTCTGACCAATAGTCATAGGGCAGATCGTTAAGCCCCCTCCTAACTTAATAAGATTGTGTGTGCTTCCCAAAAATTAAATTATGTGATGCATGATGCAGTTTTATTCAATGCATGATCAAATATGTACATAAATAAAAACGTGTAAAATAAAATAAGCATATTAACAGAAAACACACAAACTAAACAAACACACAAAGATCAAACAAAAACAAAGCTTAGTCCATAAGGTCCCCAGCGGAGTCGCCATTCTGTCGCACGTGTGTGGTGTCGCGACGAAAATAATCCACTCTCAATTATATTACCTTCTATCTAATTTGGCAAATATAGGGAGACAAGGAATTCTTGTCTTTTATTAGTGGAAAAATAGAATGGGAGTCGCCACCTAGTATTTTAGTAACTAACCCTAACTGGTCTCAGAGATCGGGTACGGGGACTAGTTGCGTAAAGGAAAGGTATTAGCACCCCAAATACATTTTACCTAAAGTAAACTGCATTGTTTTATTGTCTGATAAAATCTAAGGTCTTGTCGTGTTTTCTAGTTGTTGGTCCGTTTATGGTTTAAAAAAAGTCCTCCTCGGTAAGGAGGTCCTTATCTTATCGGGTAAAAACCTAACCATTCTAAAGTTAAAAAAGCTATCTTTTTAATATCGAGACTACGTTTTACGTATAAGCGTGTAATCCTTAATATTAAAAAAAACAAAATTATTTTTTAGAGTTTTTTTTGAAATTTTGGCCTAGTGGCTTTAATAAACTAGTTATTAAAATTAAAATGCATGTTAACATATTTTTTTTTGAGTTTTGGTTGTATGAAAATACGATATAATATTTTCTTAAGATACTTGGCCATATGCATGAAAACAAAAATATTTTTTTAATTTTTTTTAATGTTTTGGCGAACACTAGGAATTTTAATATTGGATTTGTATTTTTACAGTATGAAAATACAAACCAATACTAAACAAAATTAAGTAGAAAAATACGAAGAAAAATCACATTATTTTAATAATTTTTGAAGAAAATTTCCTTCTTTTTTTTGAAATTGGCTGGACCCGGCCTAAAAAAGAACTTGGGCCAAGATCAGCCCAATAAAATGCAAACCATCTTATATCGGGCTAGACTCAGCCCAGCCCATGTGGCTGGGCTGATGGTCCACCCTGACTGGTTATTGTGCCCTTGCACAGTAACCAGCCAAATACAACCCAAGTACAATTACCCGGGGTAATTATTTTTCCGTGCACAATAACAAAGCTTCTTGCATGCAGAACATGCACTGTGCACGTTTCTGCAAGCAAGGAAAATGAAATGGGAAACAAAAACGAGGGGAAGAGAATTACATGGAATGGAGGCGTTGTTGTTCATGGTGCTGGTGGCTCACGATGGCATTGTTGTCGCGGCAGCCAGTTGTGCTGCCAGACTTTGCTTCTCTTTCTTATTTCCTCTGCTTTGTCGTGCTGTCTGTTCCTTCTGTTTTTCGTTTCCCCTGTCAATAGTGTTCTTGCCTCTCTGCAGTGGCTTCGTGGAGGTGCTGCTGGTGGCGGTGAAGAGGAAGACGTGAGGTGGTACGCAGGGGACGCTGCTTCGGTTTCTCTGTATTTCCTTCTTCTTCCTCCTGCCTTCTGCTTGTGCTTTTGTTCTTCGTTCACTCTACTCTTTTTCCTGGTTTTTCCCTCTGCTTTTCTCCTCTTTCCCTATGCTTTCATGTCCATCACCTTTTCTGTTTTTTTTTCCCTCTCCTTGGTTTTTTCTCCTCCCTGTATTCTCTCTTTTTTTTTTCTTGTTCTCACTGTTTTTCCTCTCTATGTTTCCCTTTCCTTTTCCCCCTTCTCTTTTTTCTCGTTCCCTCCCCTCTCTCTGTTTGTTTTTTTTTCTTTATGCCTTTGTTTTCTTCCCCCTGTTTTTCTTTCTCCCCCCCTCTGTGTTTTCCTCTCTTCTGTCCCCCCCGTTTTTTCTGTCCCCCCCGTTTTTCTTCTATTTTTATAAGGCCAGAGACAACCCTGTACTAGTAACGGCAGATTTCAATGCTTTTAATGGTGAAACGTCTCTAACCTTTTATTGCTAAAACAATTGTTGAGGAAGAAGCTGGTAATGAACAGTTGTCCATGAAACGACTCTGTTTTTCGTTTTCAAATGGCTGTTTTGATTTGGTCCTTGTGTTTTCGCAATTTTGTAATCAAGCCCTTGGACAAATTGTAATTAGACCCTTGGATTTTAGCACCATTAACTGCACAATCCTTGTTTTTTAATTTATGCGATTTAACCCTCAATTGATCAATAAACTTCCAATTTCTTCAATTTAGCCCTTGATTTGGTCAATTTCAGCCCCTCTATTTACGCGTATTTTCCCGTTTGGTCCTTGGTTTTGGATTGTTTCAATCAAGTCCCTAATTGGTCATCAAACTTCAATAATTATGCAATTAAGCCCCTGCTTAGACCAAATCAACTTTTAAGAATTATAATTTGACCTTAGAACTTTAATTTCTTCCAATAAAAGTCTAAATTGACTTAAAAATTAATTTTGCTTTCAATCAAACCCTCCATAAACTCAATTAAACCCTTGATAAAATTTAATTGAGTCCATAAACTTTCGATTTTAGACTTTTCTTCCTCAACTTGAATTTTCTTTGTCAACAGGGCTCTCATCAGTCAAAAATATACTATCAAATTTCAATTCTTGTATTTTTTAACCTCCTCAACCAATTTCTAGTCATTTTGTGGGCATTCTAGCATCCTTTTCTCGCTCCTATTATTATTATTATTATTATTAATTTATTTTTTTGATGTATGTATGTATGTATGTATGTATTTTCTCATTTCTTGTGTGGGAACCAAAAAATGGGTAACAACACCCTTAAGTGTATAAAAGTCTTTCAAGAACATATCTTATTTCAATCAACATTAATGTTGATGCAAGGTTATTTCCATGAATATTAATGTTGATGGAATGTAAGGGTTGTTTCCATCAACATTAATATTGTGTAAATGATATTTCTTTTTAGCAAGGTTTTTGAAAGGAAATGACTCTCCACCCTTTCAACAAAACAACAAAGTTCGAGGGCTATAAATATCCTATAAACTATCCAAGTAAAAGGTTCACAATTTTATTCTTTTATCATACATTCGCTAAACATTTATCATATAAAAAACTAAGAACAAACATTCTAGTTCCTAGAATTTAATTTTTATCCTCTCATTTATTATAATCCCTTAATAAAAAGTCATTGACTTAATCATCAGAGGGTTCCTAAACCTCATGAAAAAGGATTGTTTTGTAGGAACTGAGACTTCTAGCACCAACTATCTGCTCCATCAATTCTAATGAAGCAAATATTATCATGAACATGTGATTATTCACTATCCAAATACTAAAAAAACCTTATTCCTGAGCATATTGAGTTATGGAACATCTCCACAAACATTATACTATAATTATAATTATAATTATAATTATGAAACTTACTAAATGACAATGGTTTTCTACAATGCTTCTAGACATAAAAGCATTGCTCACGTTGCTAAAGCACTACTGTGACATGAGAATTGTGACATGAGAAAAGTTAACTTTGGTTTATGAGTTTTTTGTTTTATTACTATTTTTCCCTTAACTTTATAGTATTATGTTTTGGTTCTCAATTTTTTTTTGTCACTTTTTAGTCTTTAAATTTTAAAAGAAGAGAAACAAAGTAGATGGAAAATGGTGAGGAGAAAGAGAATTATGTCAGCCATAATAAAAAGCTATTTTTTTATGTCAATGAATTCATCTTTTAGTGAGGAGTTCAATGGTAGTGATTTTGCCTATCAACCATGTTAGAAAAAATAGATCATGACCCATAAAGATTTTTTAGATCTAGTTTGATTTTTTATTTTTTAAGTGGTTTTAGAGTGTTTTGTGTTTTGAAATGTGGTAATTTAGAATTTTAGAGTGTTTTGTGTTTTATAAGTTTAATAATCAAAATGGCAAAAAATGAGCTTTAAGAGTTAAAAACCTCGTGCTCAATTTTCCAGCTATCAGAGATGGCTGCAAAATTGTTGCAACACATGACTTGACATCTACTGTAAAAAAGAAATTATATTGAGCAGACGGCATGTCGACAACTCAATGTAAAAAGGTGTAGGCATACAGCCTTAGTCTAAGCCCACTTGCACTTGCCATTTCTTCTCTTGAGGCTAGGTATCTAAGCCTGACCTTCTATGCCTATAAAGCTTTTCTTTTAAATTTAAATTAATTTTTTATTGAAATTAATAATTGCAATGTTATTTAACTTCATCGACATACTTTTAAAATGAAATTATATAATTTATCCTTACATTTGTAACAATTATTGATGAACTTAATATGTAATAAATTATAAAGCATTGCACATTGATATCAAATGAGAATTAAAAGGTTTTTCAATTGTTAATTTTTTATATAGTTTCCATGAATTAATTATTTTTTATTTTTCTCATATAGCAATATAAAAATTATGAAAACTTTTTAATTTGAAACTTGCTTTTTACATTATGATAAGTTTTTGTTAAAAAAATGCTATTAATAAAAAACCATGTTTTTATATAAAAAAAAAAAGTTGATCAAAAAATGTAAGTTGTCTCTAGAAATAAATTTTTTCAGTTTTTTGTTTAAATTATTAAGATTCTTGAGAATATTTCTTTTAATTATCATGATTTTTTTTTTATTAAAAAACAATATAGTTATTAAAAAATATTTTTTTTTGTTAAAACAACAAAACACATGAATAATAAAAATTTTAACTTTAGAAATGTTTTTTTCTTCAAAATTTAAAATTTTCAAACTCATACAAATATGTTTTTCAATCACTATATAATGAAATAAAAATTAATTTTTAAAATGACCTCACAACCATAGTTATTAAACTCGGATCAGCCTGACGGGTCGACTCAGGATCTGGTTGACCCGCTGACTAGACTGGTCCAGGTAAGGTAAAAGATCGGGATGAGCAAAAACCCGGCAAAACCTGCTGGGTTGACCCGTGACCCGGACGACTCAACAAAACTCGATTCAGACCTTTTTTTTTCAAATGTGTTTTTTCTCCCAGCCAAAGACCCTTTTTTTTATATATTTTTTAGTTGATTACTAGTCCTTTTTAAAGTTCACTATATAAATACTAGAAAAATATTTTATTTTTTCAATGTGAGATTTAAAGTTCTTTAGTATATATGTACTCTATATTCATAAGAAAAAAGTTATGTTTTTTCAATGTGGGATAAAAAATCTTTTTGGTTTAAATACTTCAACTTAAAAGGATTACTAATATAGTATCTTTTCAATGTAGGATTAAAAAAAATTTAAAATAAATTTTTAAACTTCATTATTTATAACATGTATAGCTTATATTAACATAAATTGTTTCTTAATTTTTTATATAAAATATTAAAATTTTAAATATTTTTTTATTTTTCTAGATTCACCTATATATAACTCGAAACCTAACTTTTAAATTGGGTTAATTTTCAAATTGGATATGATAACTATGCTACACGGGTAAAAGCTAGAACTAATGGTATGTTGTATTGTAGCAGCTGTGGTATTCAACTTCAAAACCTAGTATTTGCAGCGTATACGAAACTGTATATTTTAGCTCACTACCTGCATCTTATTTAACTAAAAAACAATCAGTTATTCAAACTTTTTTTTTTGTTTTAAATTTTTATTTAAATTATTTTTTTATATCATTTTAATATTTTAATATTTAAAATAAAAAAATATTATTATTTTGTTTTTTTCAATAATACCAAACATGCTGTTAACGGTATGCAGCAGCACGGTTGGCTACTAACTACTTCACTCCCAATAAAAAAGAAGAAGAAGTCACTCCTCCACCCAAACACCCCTCACTCCCTCTCAACTACCTTCACCACCGCCATGGACTCCGGCGGCGAGATCCGGATCCACCAACAACGCGGGCTTCCAGATTTCTTACAAAGTGTAAATCTAAAGTACGTCAAATTAGGGTACCACTACTTAATCTCCAACCTACTAACCTTATGTTTTATTCCCTTAATCATAATTATCTCCATCGAATCCTCGCAAATGAATATCAAAGATCTCCGCCAATTATGGATCCATCTTCAATACAATTTAGTCACGGTCATCACTTGCTCCGCTTTTCTCGTCTTCGGTTTCACCGTTTTCATTATGACCCGACCCAGACCCGTTTACTTAATCGATTACTCCTGTTATCGCGCTCCGGATCATTTAAAAGCACCGTTTAATCAGTTCATGGAGCATTCGAGATTGACTGGAGACTTCGACGACACGTCGCTTGAGTTTCAACGCAAGATTTTGGAGCGGTCTGGGCTTGGAGAGGAGACTTATGTCCCTGAAGCGATGCATTACATTCCTCCTAGGCCGTCGATGGCAGCGGCTAGAGAAGAAGCTGAACAGGTTATGTTTGGTGCCTTGGATAATTTATTTACTAATACTCAAGTTAATCGTAAAAGTATTGGTATTCTTGTTGTTAATTGTAGTTTATTTAATCCTACACCATCCCTTTCGGCAATGATTGTGAACAAGTATAGATTAAGGGGAAATATTAGGAGTTTTAATTTAGGTGGGATGGGTTGTAGTGCTGGTGTTATTGCAATTGATCTTGCTAAGGATATGTTACAAGTTCATAGGAATACTTACGCGGTCGTTGTGAGTACTGAGAACATTACTCAGAATTGGTATTTTGGGAATAAAAAGTCTATGTTGATTCCCAATTGTTTGTTTCGAGTTGGGGGTTCGGCGGTTTTGCTTTCAAATGAGTCTGCTGATAAAAGGAAGGGTAAGTATAAGCTTGTTCATGTTGTGAGGACACATCGAGGAGCGGATGATAAGGCATTTCGTTGTGTATATCAAGAACAGGATGATGCGGGGAAGACTGGTGTTTCGCTTTCGAAAGATTTGATGGCGATTGCGGGAGGGGCTTTGAAGACTAATATTACTACTCTGGGTCCTCTTGTGCTTCCGATTAGTGAGCAGCTTTTGTTCTTTGCAACTTTGGTGTTTAAGAAGTTATTAAATAAGAAGATGATGCCTTATATTCCGGATTTTAAGTTGGCGTTTGATCATTTCTGTATACATGCTGGAGGGAGGGCTGTGATTGATGAGCTAGAAAAGAATTTGCAACTCTTGCCGGTGCATGTTGAGGCTTCTAGGATGACTCTGCACCGGTTTGGGAATACTTCATCAAGTTCCATTTGGTATGAATTAGCCTATATTGAGGCTAAACAAAGGATGCAAAAGGGCAATCGTGTGTGGCAGATTGCATTTGGAAGTGGTTTTAAATGTAATAGTGCAGTGTGGGAGGCACTCAGAGATGTGAAGCCATCTTGTAATAGTCCCTGGGAAGATTGTATAGACATGTATCCGGTGAAGTTAGTTGCCTAGCTCAAGAACGACTGGAATAGACTCTCCCTCCAGGGAACTGCTTATCACTAATTAGGAGTCTAGCTATTCTGTCTTGTCTGTCATTGAACTGTCCTTTCTGGGTCGTTTTATTTTGGTTATGGAATTGCAGATGTTGTTTTCCTTGTGTATCCCTGTTTGTTCTGTTTTGTGCCTCACTTAACACCACCTAGTCAAATAGAAAAAGAAAAAACCCTTCATGTACACCTTTCAGATACCAGTTCTTTATGTTTAACGGCCGGTTTAGCCATTGACTAATTTACTAAAAACATTTTTTTGTCTAATTTATATGTACATCCTCCTCGATGCCCGTGTAAATATATGGTCTAGTAGCTCCGGCAAGATTTGACAAATTACACCTACAGATGAGGAACTTGCCTATCTCAGAAATTCTTTTTAGTTCTGCATGATCTTCTAATCTTCGTGTCTGCTTGTCATTGCTTACTACGTCTGCTTGTTTCCTGCTTGCTTTGATATGGTTGATTATCAATTCGATCTCCCCTGCTTGCAGAAGGTGGTAAGAGTTATTCATTCCTTCTTCCACTACTTTTTATTATTATTTATAAATAGGTTAATTACATTATACTTTCTCTCGACTCTAGGCCTGGGTTAGTAATTATGACATTTATCATATCCCATTAAATCCAAATAAGCAATGCATGTTTATATTAATTAGATATAATAACACGAGCAGTAAAATAATATTATTTTACTTTTATGAGATTACATCTCTACCCCTCCTATATTGTATAGAAGCACGTCAAGTCAGGTAATATAAGAGGAAGCATGAGTATACATAAAAGTTGTCCAATTTCTTTTTATTTTTTCCTTTTGTTTTTTAATCTTGGATTTGCTTAGTAGAGTGTCAAGCCCCAGGCACACTAAGTCTGATGCCAGCCGGACCCTGTCATGTTAGGCTTGGTAGTGTGATAAGCTCCCTAGCATCCACCCGTGTGAATGAGCTTCATCCCTCGGCAGGTGTCTTGTATCTGGTATGTTTGTGAGATCCATATGATTTAAGAAGATATTTAAAAATAAAAATCTTAATAAAAAGTTGACTCGTTAATCGCCCTCAAGCCTTTAATGCATAATCTTGCATTTAAAGGCTTAAGAGAGGTTGAGGTGACAATGGGCCAGTAGGTGTCTTGTCATCTTTTTGGAAAAAGGTGGTAAGACGTTTGTGTACCTGACAAGATTTGGAGAGAAAAGATTTATTGGAAAGATCCCCTGACGATTACATGTTTTTGGCCTTCCTAGGGTTACAGAGGAGGTGCCACCTGTCCTGCATTCATTTTTTTTTTTTTGTACATTTCTTAAAACTTGTCGTTGATATTACATGAGTTAACAATTTTCAATATTTTACAAGAAGAGAACATTTTGATAGGAGAGAGGAACTAATTAACGAGGTATAATAGGACTTCTTTCCTTGTGCTTTTGGAAAAACCTTCTTCATTTTTTTTCCTTTCTACTATCATGACTTCTAGGAAAGGAAAGGGAAAAACTACACCTAAAGGTGATTTCAATTTCAGATTTGAAACTGGAGCCACTCGTAAAAGATCTTCGGCCATAAGAATCGAATATAGATCTAAAAGAGATAATGCCCAAACTTCTTCCCCTGGAAAAAAGGATGAGAATGTTCCCTAGGAAAAGGACAACCAAGACTACCTAGGGCACCTGTGGATGACACACAAAGTTCGGTGTCTTGGGACCAGGTATCCCAGGCTAACACTCACCAGCCAGGAGAATATTTGGTGGTCGTCCCTGAAGGCGGTGACCGTATCTCTCAGGTCACTAGCAAATATAGTGGGGGTGATATTATCATTACAACCCCTATATGCTTATATGAGTTTGGATACTTCATATGTTTTTTTATTTTAATATCTTTCATTTCCTAAGTGTTTTCTTGTGCAACGTCTTTTTCTATAACAGCTGGATCTGAACACAGGTGGTCTACATTATCCTAGTCACGCGACTACGCCCTCTCCTAGTTGTGACTCCTCTTCTAAAGAACATCTACCAAGAGTTAGGTCTTCTATACAAATGAACATTGGGGAGGTACCTATGTTCGCAGTCCTAACTGAGGATGTTGCTGCAGACACCCTCACCACTAACCCTCATGTTATAGAGAATGCTCAAGGGGTAGCAATGGAGGCTGTTCTCCTTCAACAGGAGGTCATATGACGCCAATACCCACCTTGGTCATTCTGGAGGCGGCTTCGCGTTGGAAAAGGAGGAGAATCCCATTCCTTCTGATTCTGAGGTGGAGATCATTCCTCCACAAAGTTGGTTGGTCCCACAAAGTCCAAGTCCTACTCCCATAAGCCCAAGTGGCGCTCCCACAAGTCCAAGTTATTTGTTCCTTGGGTCTTCAAGTCAGCTTCCTCCATCCTCCAAGATGGAAGACATCGTCTCCAATCTAAGATTGGATCATGCCCCCATCTGATTCTTCATTCTCAATGAGGAAGAAAATGGGATAATGGAGACTATCCTCCAAGGGAGGTTGACGCTGGGACCCGATGGTCTTGATATGATGGAGACTGTTGCACGTCACCCGCGCGGCGTCCGTTTAGCGATTTTCATTTTGTTGTTTGTTCTTTGGAGTCACCACCTAATATTTAATTGAAGGTTACTAGGAAACTCAAATGTACTGGTCTTGTCAGAGATTCACGGGTGACGGACTAGTTGTGGTTAGGGAAGGTATTAGCACCCCTAACACACCCTACTTGAGGTAAGCTGCTTCGCGATTTGATGTGATAAAGAAGTTTTAAAAATTGTCTTTTCATCGGATATTAGAAATACAACTTACGTGTAAGTTCATAATTTTTAACCGTGAGCAAATCAAAATATTAAATTCTTTTTTATTCTTTGCAATTTTATCATAAAAAAATCCATAAAAAAAATACAAACAACACATTCACTTTCACTATATTTTTCTTTTTTTTCTTTTTTTACATCCACACTACAAATTATAAAAATTCAAAACTAAACAAAAATTACATTAAACAATTTAAAATTTACAAAATAGCCCCTTAAAAATCCAGGAATTGCAAAGGAAGACTTCTGGAACTGCAGGAATAATGGCGGCGCGTCTCCTCCACGCGCCGCCGACGATGAAGGCAACAAAATCGGTGGATCGGGAATGTCTTCTTCTTCTCTGTCTTCCTACGTCGTCGGTGAGGGTCACCACCACTTGCAATAAGGGAAAAAACGCATAAACAACAATTGATTTTAAGTTTTCTTTTTGTCCAGATCCGTTCTCGGGTGTGGTTTGTTGTTATTTCCTTCTTCCAGCATATGATCTGGCGGTTGAGGAAAGGGACGACGTCTGTGCAGGAGGAGCTGGAGGAAGACGGTGGACAAATCTGGGTCTGTGGGCGCCGCTGTGTTCGGGCTGGTCTGGAGGCCGGTCTGTGGGGCTGGAGCTGAAGGGAACCGAAAGAGAAGAAGACTCTGCTGAGAGGAAGCTTGGGTGTTGATGGAGATGAAGAGATCAGGGAAGATGGAGAGGCGGCCGACGAGAGGGGAGAATGAAGGGGGATGGCTCTGGGTTCTGGAGATAGATGATATGTTGGCTGCTGGGGTTGGTTTTGGGTTGTTCAGGAGAGAATGGGGAATCAGCTGTGGCTTGGAGAGGGAGAGTGGCAGAGATGACTGAGAGAGAGGAGGGACGGCTGTGGGCAGAAATGGAGGAAATGGCGTTGGGAGTGAAGGTTTGTGGAAGTGGGGTCTTCGGGTGGCTGGTTGGAGGGAGGAGTAGCCAAAGGGAAAAGGCCGGGGGGTGGTCGCCTGTTTGGAGAGGGAGAGTCGGTCTTCTTGTTTATGTGAGTGGCTGGTGTTTTGTTTAGGTCAGCGGCCGGAGAGATGGATCAGGGAGAGACAACTAAAAAATAAACCAAAAGCCAGGGGGGCACGACTTCTCTTGGCTAAAAAAAATTAGGTTTAGGGTTTTTTTTTGTGTTGTCCCTAAATTTGCAAAATTGCCCCCTAGTATGTGTTAAATGCTACTATTTATAGGCCAAATATTGTTTGGTCCCCAAACTTGGTCCTTTAACTTCTTCTTTTTTTTGTAAATTTGATTTTTCTTAATTTTTTTGGATTTTTCTTATCAATATCGATTCGAATGAGGAAAATCGGTGATTTTAAAAATAACGCGTTCCAAAGATCTTTGAAAATTTAAATTCTTTTGAGACGGTGCTGAGAATGCTAAAAACGATGCAAATATATTAAAAAATGTATTTTTTGGATTTCATTGTTTTTCGCTATTTTTGGATTTTCCAAAAATTTTATTAAATAGGTGGGTCAAAAATTGGGTAACAACAAAGATATTAGAAAAACTCATCTTGCCTTCTGACGTACGAGGACTGACCGACCCAATCTTCCAGCGCCATCTAGCCATCACAAGGCAGATGGCATTTCAAGTAAGAGAGCATGTTAATTTTTATGTCTTTTTATTTGGTATGTTATTCTGAAAGATAATTTATTTTTTCTCTTATCATCATTTATACCTTCATGATGCGTGCCCATTTTAAGAATAGATTAGTAGAGAAGAAAAGGGTCATGGAGGAGGTCATTGAGCAGTATAGAGCTAACAAGTTTGAATTTTGTAGATTAAAGAAAAAAAGGATGCTCAAGATGTTGAGATGGACTTTCTTCGAACAGCATACTCCAAGGGCAGCTGGGGGCTCAGACCCATGCCCTGGAAACGACTGAGCAACGGCTAGCCAAGGCCTTCAGCCGTATCGACCTTCTAGAAAAAAAGATGATTGAATTGGAAAACGAGGCAGCTGAGCTTGGGGGGCAAGAGACACTCTAAGGGAAGAACTAAGGATAGCCAGAGAGGAGGTTTAGAAATATCGTGTGAGGATGGACAACCTGAAGAATTCTTCCCAAGCGTTTTGGTCAGAATATGAGGAGTCCATGTCTCTAACAAAGACAATAAGAGACGAACTCTTTTTTGCCATGTCAAATTTGTGCTTCTTCAACTTGTCTAAAGGTATACAAGTTGACTTTAGTGAGAGTTTTCCAAATAGCCAACTTGTCTGATATGCATTCCAGACCCAAGACATTGGGATTTAACACAGCCAAACCCAAGATAATAACCGACCTCCCTTAAGGAAAACTTTCATTAAAGTCAAAGTCCGAGACTTGGCCATTTGCAAAACTTTCATTGAAGTCGACTTGTATATCTCTAGACAAGTTGAAGAAGTACGAATTTGACATGGCCAGAAAGAGTGTGTCTCCTATTGTCTCTGTTAGAGACACGGACTCCCCATATTCTAATCAAAACGCTTGGGAAGAATTCTTCAGGTTGTCCATCCTTGCACGAGATTTCTAAACCTCTTCCCTGGCTATCCTTAGTACTTCCCTTAGGGTGTCTCTTGCCCCCTAAAGCTCAGCTGCCTCGTTCTCCAATTCAATCATCCTTTTTTCTAGAAGGTCGATACGGCTGAAGGCCTTGGCCAGCCCTTGCTCAGTCGTTTCCAAGGCATTGGTCTGAGCCTCAAGCTGCCCTTGGAGTATGATGTTCGAAGAGAGTCCATCTCAACATCTTGAGCATCCTTTTTTTTTTTAAGTCTGCGAAATTCAGACTTGTCAGCTCTATCCTGCTCAATGACCTCCTCCATGGCCCTTTTCTCCTCTACTAATCTATTCTTAAAATGGGCACGCATCATGAAGGTCTAAATGATGGTAAGAGAAAAAATAAGTTATCTTTCAAAATAACATACCAAATAAAGACATAAAAATTAACATGCTCTCTTACTTGAAATGCCATCAGCCTTGTGATGGCCAGGTAGCGCTGGAAGCTTGGGTCGGTCAGTCCTCGTACGTCAGAAGGCAAGATGAGGAGTTTTTCTAATGTCTCCATCACATTAAGACCACCAGGTCCCAGCGTGGACCTCCCCTGGAGGATAGTCTCCATTATCCCCTTTTCTTCCTCATTGAGAATGGGGAAACAGATGGGGGCACGATCCAATCTTAGATTGCAGAAGATGTCCTCCATCCTAGAGGATGGAGGAGGCTGACTTGAAGACACAGGAAACAAATAACTTGGACTTATGGGAGCGCCACTTGGGCTTATGGGAGTAGGGCTTATGGGAGCCGAGCAACTTTGTGGAGGAATGATCTCCACTTAAGAATTAGAAGGAATGGAGATTCTCTTTTTTTTCCAACACGAAGCCGCCTCCAGAATGACCGAGGTGGGTGTTGGCATCATATGACCTCCTGTTGCAGGAGAACGAGCCTCCCTTGCTGCCCCTTGAGTATTCTTCATAACAGGAAGGTCAGTGGTGGGGGTGTCCTTAACAACATCCTCAGTTAGGACTGTGAGTGTGGGTACCTCCTTAATGTTCATTTGTATAGAACACCTAACTCTTGGTAAATGTTCTTCAGAAGAGGAGTCGCAACTAGGAGAGTGCGTAGTCACGTGACTAGGATGGTGTAGATCACCTGTGTTCAGATTCAGCTGTTCCAGAAAAAGATGTTGCATAAGGAAACACTCAGGAAATGAAAGATATTAAAATAAAAAAACATATGAAGTATCCAAACTCGTATAAGCATATAGTGGTTGTAATGATAATATCACCCCACTATATTTGCTAGTGACCTAAGAGATACAGTCACCGGCTTCTTGGACGACCATCAGATATTCTCTTGGCTAGTGAGCGTTAGCCTGGGATACCTGGTCCTAGGACACCGAACTTTGTGTGTCATCCACAGGTGCCCTAGGTAGTCTTGGTTGTCCTTTTCCTAGGGAACATTCTCATCCCTTCTTTCAGGGGAAGAAGTTTGGGCATTATCTCTTTCAGATCTAGATTCGATTCTTATGGCCGGAGATCTTTTACGAGTGGCTCCAGTTTCAAATCTGAAACTGAAATCACCTTTAGGTGTAGTTTTTCCCTTTCCTTTCCTAGAAGTCATGATGGCAGAAGGGAGAAAAAATGAAGAAGGTTTTTCCAAAAGCACAAGGAAAGAAGTCCTAGTATACCTCGTTAATTAGTTTCTCTCTCCTATCAAAATGCTCTCTTCTTGTAAAATATTGGAAGTTGCTAACTCATGTAATATTAACGACAAGTTTTAAGAAAGGTACAAAAGGAGGGAAAAATATGAATGCAGGACAGGTGGCACCTCCTCTATAACCTTAGGAAGGCCAAAAGCATGTAATCGCCAGGGGATCTTCCTAATAAATCTTTTCTCTCTCCAAATCTTGTCAGGTATGCAAACGTCTTACCGTATTTTTTTCCAAAAGACGACAAAGACACTTATTGACCCATTATCACCTCAGCCTCTCTTAAGCCTTTAAATGCGAGATTACACATTAAAGTCTTAAGGGCGATTGACGAGTCAACTTTTTATTAAGATTTTTATTTTTAAATATCTTTTTAAATCATATGGATCTCACAAACATACCAGATACAAGACACCTGCCAAGGGATGAAGCTCATTCACACGGGTGGATGGCGGGGGGCTTGTCACACTGTTAAGCAAATCCAGGATTGAAAAAAAAAAGGAAAAAAGAAAAAGAAACTAGACACCTTTTCTGTATACTCATGCTTCCTCTTATATTACCTGACTTAACGTGCTTCTATACAATGAAGGAGGGGTAGAGATGTAATCTCATAAAGTAAAATAATATTATTTTACTGCTTGTGTTATCACATCTAATTAATAAAAAAATGCACTGCTTATTCGTATTTAATGTGATGCAATAGGTGTCATAATTACTAGCCCGGACCTAGAGTATAAGAGGCTCCTTCAGGGGGGTGGATTGTAATATCCTATATCGGCGGGTGAGGATTTGGTAGCTGGCCTTATTAGTAGTGCTAGTTGCTAACTTGTCAGACGTGTTTGGGGGCCATGCATGGTCACCAAGAACAAATCTGTAAGGGCGGTTAAGGCTCAAATTAGACAATATCTGACAGGTTGGGCTAGACTGTGATAATTCTTTCATGAAGCTATGAAGATTAGATATTTTTCTTTCTTACACCAAACACAATAAATGAAATCAAGTTATTAATAAATTGTAATTTAGAGAAAAAACCTCAAATGTAGAGGCATTACATACCATCATCCCTTTTGGTTTTGGACTACATTAAAAAATTAATGCGTCAAAACTTCAAAGTTCAACCTTTAAAATTTTTGAAACAAAACCCATTTCTCTCACTAGTCTCATATTATATCACTATGCTGCTTTTTTAAACCCATTACCTACCTAAAAAATAAAAAGGAGAATTTTTTTAAAGGGCTTCTTCTTCTCTTAAACGCTGCTACCATCCATTTCTTTTTCCCTTTACAATGACATGAATACTCTTCTAACATTTAAACGATTTCAGACCTTCTTTTAATACACATAGATTGTTACTTGTCAAGAATATTACCAAAAACTACTATTGCCAAGTCTCGGTTGGTCAGCAGTGGATGACTGTTGTCTGTGGGTGGTGGCGTGGTTGTGACTGCTAATTTGGGAAGGATGAATAGTGGCTCAATATAAAGTTCAACTGTTGGACTCAATATTCAACCAAATGTGTAATGTTTTTACTGCTGAATATTTTTCCAACCTTCATATCAGACCCTCCGAGCATACGTCCAAGACTAAGTTTCTAATCATGAGAAACAACAAAACTAGACCTAGAAGCATCTCCAAATTCATGAACATGATTAATTATTTCATCATCAACATCATCATCAATATTCACTATCATATTCAGGTCTAACATCTCATCATTTTTATTTTCACTAGACTCAGAATAGTCAAATTTATATTGATCAGCAAATGGATTGTCAAACATAATATCATCTATCAGTTGTAGTAAATCATTTGACCATAAACTGTTATTACCTCTACCAACTAACTTTGAAGGTCTGACAGAAGTTGAGACTCACACATACTCACATACAATATCATCATGTTCAAACCACTTTTGATGAAAGAACCAACTATTATCTTAAAATTATCATCACATACAATCGGTATAGGATAATATTAATGTTCTTCAATTTGACACCTCCAAATTATTTCAACATCAATATTATTATAATTCCACCCAAGTCCATGACAAATAGTTTCTTTTATTTTTGCCTATGACATGCCTAAATTATCATATAACAATAAACTACTCTTGTTATTATATGTGATACTACTATTCACATTAAGAACAATAATACCACTGTAATGCATAACATAAATATGTTATAAGATATTTTATAAAAAAAAAATCAGAATCTGGTCACTTAGATGTATTCTTAATTAAATTGCATACCCCAACCCTTAGCAACAATTTAATACGTGTAATTCATCATAATTTTACCGCATTCATGTTTTATTGCATGAAATCATCAAGCATAGTTAATTACATTATGAACTGATTCAAACAGCCCATATAAAATTCCTAATTCTGTAACTTATGCAAAACTAAACGCAACACATAATTAATTTATAACATATTTATATTATGCATTACAATGGTATTATTGTTCTTAATGTGAATAGTAGTATCACATATAATAACAAGAGTAGTTTATTGTTATATGGTAATTTATGCATGTCATATGCAAAAATAAAAGAAACTATTAGTCATGGACTTGGGTGGAATTATAACGATATTGATGTTGAAATAATTTGGAGGTGTCAAATTGATGAACATTAATATTATCCTATACCGATTGTATGTGATGAAAATTTTAAGATAATAGTTGGTTCTTTCATCAAAAGTGGTTTGAAGATGATGGTATTGTATATGAGTATGTGTGAGTCCCAACTTCTGTCGGTCCTTCAAAGTTAGTTGGTAGAGGTAATAACAGTTTATGGTCAGATGATTTACTACAACTAATAGATGATACTATGTTTGACAATTCATTTGCTGATCAATATAAATTTGACTCTTCTGAGTCTAGTGAAAATGAAAATGATGAGATGTTAGACCTAAATATGATAGTGAATATTGATGATGATGTTGATGATGAAATAATTAATCATGTTCATGAATTTGAAGATGCTTCTAGGTTTAGTTTTGTTGTTTCTCATTATTAGGAACTTAGTCATGGACGTATGCTCGAAGGGTCTGATTTGGAGGTTGGAAAAACATTCAACAGTAAAAACATTACACATTTGGTTGAATATTGAGTCCAACAGTTGAACTTTATATTTGTTCAATCACAATGTATTCTTAATTAAATTGCATACCCCAACCCTTAGGAGCAATTTAATGCAACGTGTAATTCATCATAATTTTACCGCATTCATGTTCTATTGCATGAAATCATCAAGCATAGTTAATTACATTATGAATTGATTACAACAACCCATATAAAATTCCTAATTCAGTAACTTATGCAAAACTAAACGCAACACATAATTAATTTGTAATTAATTTAACTTATTTTCATATTCATCTATATCAAATCAGCCCTAATTAATGGTATTCATAATTAATTTATCATTAATTCAACAAACCCTAAAGTCACCTTAAACCCTAAACTCAACCTAAACAATTATTACATTTCATCTAAATCAAACACAAATTCATAACAATATAGTATGTTTACCTTACTTGTAGAACTAGAAAAAGATTTAAGGTGATGGCGACAATAATTACAATAATTGATTTTGAAGAGAAAATTATTCAAGTATGCTTAGAAACTAGGATGGATTTGAGTTTTAGGTGTTTTAAGGGAAACAATAAGGTGTTTGATGGTTTTTTTTAGAGATATAAGAGCTGAGGGTGTCAATTTAGAGAGAGAGAGAGGGTTGTTGTATCTGTGTGCTCTTTGATCTAGAGAGGCATTCAAATTTCATGATATTCCACGTTTAAGAAGTACATCATATTAAGTTATTGCATTCTTGAAATGCAACATGTTTGAATATTGCTCTTTTAAAGCACAACAACTATCTTACTACACTTAAGAATAGTGATATTTAGTAAATATCATGTTTATGATGTTGGGTTTCGATGATAACAACGCGACTAAAAAGGATTTGGAAACTATCTAAGGGCTTTGATCTAATGGATGTGTGGAATGGTTTCTATATGGTAAAATTTGACTAGGAGGAGGATAGGGGCAGATTTATGAATAATGGACCATATATTTTATCACTATTTGGCAATGAGAACATGGTCTACAAACTTTTTTGCTTCAAAGGCTTTGATTGATAGAACTCTAATGTGGGTAAGAATCCCTCACCTCCATTTGGTTTACTATGATGAAAGTTTCCTAATGGCTTTAGCAACTGTTATTGGCAATGTCGCACCTGACATCGCGACGACCTTTAAAAATTAAATTACGAAAGAATAAATTTATGGCATCTTGTTCTTAGATAGAAAAAGGTTTTGTTTAAGGAGTTGTCACCTAATATTATGGTCATTAGGAACCCTAACTGGCATAGTTATTAAACTCGGACCAACCCGACGGGTCAACACGGGACCCGGTGGCTAGATCGGTCTGGGTAAGGCAAAAGACAGGCCAGTGTAAAACCCGGCAAAACCTGGTCGACCCGATGGGTCGACCCATGACCTGGGCGATCAGGGCAAACCCGGATGAGACCCTTTATTTTTATTTTTTTTTCAAATGTGGTTTTTCTCTTGGACCCCTCTTTTTTCATATTTTTTTAGTTGGTTATGAACCCTTTTCAAAGTTCACTATATAAATACTAGAAGAATGTTCTATTTTTTCAATGTGGGATTTGAAACTTTTTAATACACACACACACACACACACTCTATGTTCTCAAGAAAAAAGTTATTTTTTCAATGTGGGATAAAAAACTTTTTTGTTTAAATACTTTAACTTAAAAGGATAACATAATATATTTTCAATGTGAGATTTGAAGGATTTGAAACTCTTTAATATATATATATATTCTATGTTCACAAGAAAAAAGTTATTTTTTCAATGTGAGATTTGATACCTTTTAGTATATATACTCTATGTTCACAAGAAAAAAGTTATTTTTTCAATATGAGATAAAAACATTTTTTATTTAAATACTTCAACTTAAAAAGATAACATAATATCTTTTTAATGTGATATTTGAAGGATTTGAAACCCTTTAATATATAACTTTATGTTCATAAGAAAAAATGTATTTTTTTCAATGTGGGATTTGAAGCCCTTTAGTATACATACTTTATATTCACAAGAAAAAAATTATGTTTTTTCAATGTGGGATAAAAATAATTTTTGATTTAAATGCTTCAACTTAAAAGGATAACATAATATCTTTTCAATGTGGGATAAATTTGTTTTTGATATATTCTTTTAAACTTCATTATTTACAATATATATAGTCTATATTCACATAAAATAGTTTCTTACTTTTTCATATGAAATATTAAAATTTCAAAATTATTTTTTAATTTTTACGGGTTGACCCGTGTAGCGACTCGGCCTCTTGGCTGAGTCAACCACTAGGTCGCATTTGATAACTATGCTAACTGGTCAACAGAGATTCTATGGTACGGGACTGGTTACTCAAAAGAGAAGATATTATCACCCCTTAAGGGTCATACCTGAGATAGGCTGCACAGCTAGTTTGTCTTAAATTGTTAAGGGTTTGTTGTATTATGCTACCAATGGAAAATACTTCTGACTCTGGCGTCAATGAATATTTGGCTACAAATACTTCCAACTTGCGTTGATAAATATTACGTAACACAAAACAATATTGTATTCCTGACTCTGGCTTCAGTTAATAAACTAGTAAAATGAATTGGAAGCAAAGCATCTATATATTTCTTTATATTTTTTTGGAAGAAGAAAAAAAACAGGTATATATACTGGATTTGCATCTCACAATAAAAAACCACAAATCAAATGTACAATGAAATCATTAAAAAGAAAAGTGTGAGGGACTCACAAATAAATTAAAAAGGGCCCATAAATTTTTTTTGGAATTTTTTTATATCCAAAAAGACCTGTTTGACTAGATATCAAAACAAAATGGGTTGAAATAAAAGGGGTACAACATAAAGGTGTGTTTTGCCAAATACACCCTTGGCCCAAAACAACTTGGATTGGCTGGGCCTGAGGCCTAGGCCCAGCCCGGTCTTAGTTTTTTTTTTTTACCGGGATGGATCTAGCCTAGCTGCACGGGCTGGGCTGGACCCAGCCGGCCCAGCCTGGTCACTGGCCAAAACCAGTTACCTGGCTGGCCATTGTCAGCTGGCGTGCGTGAACATTCTTGCTACAGGAATGAGTTAATTATAATTCAAGATGCACAAAGCCTATGTAATTAAAATGCAAAGAGGAGGAGAATGAATAACTTATGTACTTGGTAACCTTGAGGGGTGTAGCTCAACTGGTCAGACCATAGGTTTGCTCCCTAGAGCTCACCAGTTCGAGTTTCACAAATCTCAGAGCCACTAGAGGCTTACATGGTCGTTAACTTCAGAGCCCGTGAGATTAGTCGAGGTGCGCGCAAGCTGATCCGGATACCCACGTTAATAATAATAATAATAAAAAACTTACGTACCTGGAGCTGTTTGGGGACAAAGATGATGGTGAAAGTGTGCTGGCTGGCCAAAGCTACTTTCTTCCCTATTGCTTCTGTTTTTCGTTCACTTCTCCTCTGTTCTTGCCTTTCTCTGCTTGGTTTCTTCTTCTTCTTCTTTTTGCTTTCTCTTATTCTCTTTGTCTCTCTTTGTTCTTATTCCTCCTCTGTGTTTTTCTTCCTGCCTATTTTTTTTTTATTCTTGTCTCTCTGTCGTCCTGGTTTCTCTGTGTTTGTGTTTGGTTGGTTAGATCAACAACCTGCAGTGAGGGGAAGCTGAAGTTCCTTTTTTCTTGAGGAAGGCCACAAGTCTCTGTCTTCTTTGTGTTTACATTTTCGTGTTCTTCCTGGTCTCTCTCTGTTTTCGTTCTTTCTTCCTCTTCCTTTTTAGGATTCACAAAAAAAATGCTAAATTATCTTATTAAAACCTTGAAAAGTAAAACCCAATAGAAAAACCTAAAAAATACAATTTGCTATGCACACGCTTCTTGAAAGTTGAGGTTAGTAAAGAATTTATAAATAATTATCCTAAATTATCACTTGATCTAATTTGTTTGATAAAAGAACTTTTTAAAGAATTGAGTGAATATAAAAGAACTTTGGTGAGATATGCTTTATTTTATCTTATATAATGCAGCCTCTTCTAAATTGAGTGATGCGGACAACATTATCTTCAAACAATATTATGGGAGTATCTTCAATGATTGACAATCCATATTTTTTTTATGTGCTGGATAATTGACCTTAGCCATATATATTCTCGACTTGCTTCATGGATTGCAATAATTTCTGAATGATTTGACGAAGCAACCACTAATATTTGTTTGACAGATCTCCAAGAAATTGCAGTACCTCTATAGGTAAATAGATAACTTGTTTGTGATCTCTCTTTGTAGAGATCAGAGAGATAACTTGCATCTACATATCCAATCAATTGTGAATTTGATCCACTATAAAACAACCTCATTTTAGTTGTCCCACGGAGATAGCGAAGTATATGTTTGACCCCATCCCAATGTATTTTTGTGGGAGTGGAACTGTATTTTGCCAACAAATTGATTGCAAAATCTATATTTGGTCTTGTATAATTTGCAAGATACATGAGTGCTCCAATAGCACTAAGATATGGTACTTCTAGACCAAGAATTTCTTCATCCTCTTCTAACTGTCGAAAAAGGTCTTTCTTCGCATCAAGTGATCAAACAACCAAAGATGTACTCAAAGAATGAGCATTGTCCATGTAAAATTGCTTCATGACCTTTTTTATATGCGTCGATTGATGGACAAATATTCTATTAGAAAGATGTTCAAAATTGTAAACCAAGATAAAATTTTGTCTTTTTGAGATCTTTCATCTCAAATTCATATTTCAAATAGGTTGCAGTTTTTATGAGCTCTTTAGGAGTACCAACAAGATTTAAATCATCAATATATACTGCAATAATAGCAAATCTAGATGTGATTTTCTTAATAAAAATACATGGGTAAATCTCATTATTCTCAAACCCTTTTCTAGGAGGTATTCATTAAGACGATTATACAACATTCGACCATATTGCCTCAACCCATATAAAGATTTTTGTAGTTTAATAGAATAAACACTTCGGGGTTTATCATAAAAGGCTCCAGGCATTTTGAATCCTTCAGGGATTTTAATATGGATATCTTTATCTAATGATCCATATAGATATGTTGTAATTACATCTATTAAACGCATATCTAGAGTTTATGAGACTACTAAACCAATCAAGAATCTGAAAGTGATTGCATCCATAGCTGAAGAATAAGTTTCCTCAAAATCAATGTCAGATCTTTGTGAGAAACCTTGTGCAACAAGACGTGTCTTGTATCAAAAAAATCTCACTGTTCTCATTTCTTTTTCTAATGAAAACCCATTTATATCCAACAGGCATAACACCTTTAGGTGTATGAACTACAGGTCCAAATACTTCATGTTTTGCAAGTTAGTTTAATTATGCTTGGATTGCTTCTTTCCACTTTGGCCAATCATTTCTATGTCGACATTCTTCGATGGTTTGTGGTTCAATTTCATCATCACTTCTGTTAATGCCAAAAACAACCTTAAATGCAAATACATCATTTATGAAAATTTTATTTCAATCTAAAATCTCTCATATGTGAACATAGTTTATGGAGATCTCATTATTTTTTAAGTACCTAGAGATCTTTTCAGGTTGTCCCTCTTCAAGAGAATCAATATTAGAAGATGATTTTGACACAATATTTATCGCTTGTTTTATAGATAAGGAATCTTCAGGTGTACTATCATCTATTTGTTGTAATTTTTGTTTTCTAGGATTTTTGTCCTTAGCACCAACAGGTTTTTTGCGCTTCAAGCGTGGTATAGATTCATTCGCTACTATGTTGCCTTTTTTCCTTTAGGGATTTCAATTTTAGAAGGAGCATTTGCAGCTAGAATATGGGATTTAACCACCTTTTTCACTATTGGTGAAAAATCAAATAATTGATTTGCAATATTTTATAAATGAATTATCTTTTGAACTTCAAGTTCACATTGATTTGTCCTTGGATCAAAATGAGAAGATAACTTCGGGTTATTCCAAGTAATTTCTTGTCGAGCTTCAGGCACTAACTTTTCTTTCTCTAATGATAGGAAAATGTTCTCATCAAAATGATAGTCTTCAAAACGTGCCTTAAAAACATCACTAATTAAATGTTCAAGGAATCTAATAATATATGGAGAATCAAAACCAATATAAATTCTTATTCTATGTTTTGGACCCATTTTAGTCTTTTGTGGGGGTGTTATAGGCACATAAACCTCCCAACCAAAAGTTCGTAGATAAAATATATTTGGTGGTATACAAAAAACAAGTTGCAAATGAGAATATTTATGGTAAGCACTTGATTAATGTATTATAGCATGTCTCTAAATATGTAGGCAATTTTGATTTCATAAGTAATAGTCTAGCAATTAATTGAAGACGTTTTATAAATGATTTTGTTAGACCATTTTGAGTATGTACATGGGTAACAAGATGTTCAACATCAATTCCAATAGAAGTGCAAAAATTATCAAATCTTTGAAAAGTAAACTTATCAGCATTATCCAATCGAATTTTCTTGATTGGATAATTAGGAAATTGTGTTTGTAGTATGATAATATGTGCTATTAATCTAGCAAATGCAACATTTCAACTAAAAAGTAAACAAACATGTGACCATTTACTTGATGCATTAATCAATACCATAAAATATCTAAAAGGTCTGCATGGTGGATGAATAGGTCCACATATATCTCCTCGAATTCTTTTGAGAAAAGATGGTGATTATATGACAATCTTTGATGGAGATGGTTTGGTAATTAATTTACCTTGAGAACATGTAGTGCATGAATTTTCACTTGGTAAAAGAATCTTCAGGTTCTTTAAAGGATGCCTATGTGAGTGTTTAATAATTCATTACATCATCATTGATCTCGGATCTCCAAGTCAATCATGCCAAAGAATAAATATTTTTGGGCCGGAACACTTCTAGTGTATCACAACATTTGTTTTAATAGATTTCATGATCGTATAATAAATTCCAGAAGAGAAAGAAGGTAATTTCTCAAGAACAAGCTTTTAGCCTGAAATACGTGAAATAATATAAAGATATTCTTTTTTTGTCTTTATCTATTGTTTCAATATGATAACCACTAGCATGTATATTTTTAAAACTGAGTAAATTTCTTCCCGACTAAGGTGAATATAATGCATCTTTGATGTCAAGTTTTGTGTTATTTGGTAACAAAATATTAGCTCTTCTAAAGCCTTTAATCATGTCTATTGAACCTAATATTGTAGTGACATTAGCTTTGATTAATGTCATATATTCAAAATATTTCTTTTCCTTATATATATATATATAAAGTTTTTTGTCTTCATTTATTGTTTCAATATGATAACCATTAGTACATATTTTTAAAACTAAATAAATTTCTTTTGGACTTAGGTGAATATAATGCATCTTTAATGCCAAGTTTTATGTTATTTAATAACAAAATATTACTCTTCTCGAGCTTTTAATAATATTTGTTGGACCTGATATTGTAGTGACATTAGTTTTGGTTAATGTCAAATATTCAAAATATTTCTTTTCCTTGAGAATTGTGTGTGTTGTTGCACTGTCTGCTAAACATAAATCTCTATCATGAAAAGCCATGTCTTTTTTCTTATATATATATATATATATATATCGTAATACAAATAAAAAAAATATTAATCATTCTCAAGGATTCCATCATTAAGCATGTTATCTGTTTTATCTGGGTTTTCAAAGAAATCAGAAACATCAAGACAAGCATTAACATCAAGATTATGACTTTCAAAATCATCTTTATGAATAAAATTAGTCTCAACTGTATTTTGTTTCAGAGAGGCTTGATATAAATCTGTAAGATGTTTTGGTGTGCAACAAGCGCAAGACCAATGACCATACATACCACACCTATAACACTTATCTTAAAGTTTATGCAAATTCTTGTCCTTTTCTTGTTTGGGTTCATTGTGTCTCCATTTTTGGTGATATGGTAGGTTGCCTTATAAAGAATTATCTCTTCTTCTTTTTCATTTATTTTTTCCATATCTATACCCTCAGTTCTTTCTTGTTTTTTGAACAAAGATTTCATTCACTTCAGGAAATGGTGATACAGTGGCTTGCCTTTTAAAGAATTATATCTTCTCATTTTTCATTTATTTTTTCCATATCTATACCCTTAGTTCTTTCTTGTTTTTTGAACAAAGATTTCATTCATTTCAGGAAATGGCTTAGAACCTGTGGAATATAATTAATAATTTTTTTTTATCAAAAGTTCATTATTTGGTTCAGCCATAAAAAGACATAAAATTAGTCCTAAATACCTCTTAAAATTACGTTCTCTAAATTGTTGTTGCTTCAAGATAATATTTGAGGTATGAAAAGTGAGAATGTTTTTTCTAACATTTGATGAACTGTAATATTTTCACCACACAATTTCAGCTGTGATGTAATTTTAAAAAGAATCGAATTATATTCACTAACTGATTTAAATCTTGCAACCTCAGGTGCAACCAATCATAATAAGCTTAATAAAATATGGTAAACTTTTGATAGTTATATCTTTTCTTTAGATTTTGCCACAAAACAAAAGAATCTTTTATTGTAAGATATTCAACTTTTAATCCTTCATGGAAATGGTGGCGAATGAAAATTATTGTTTTTGCGCGATCCTATAAGGATGCATTATTTTCTTCTTTTATAGTCTCTCCAAGATTCATAGCTTCAAGATGAATCTCAGCGTCAAAGATCCATGGCGAAAAAAATATTCTCAGATATATCAAGAGCAATAAATTCAAGTTTCATCAAATTCAACATTATCTAAAAAAAACTTATTAAATAAAATCATGAATATAAAAAAATATAAATCTTTTAAGACTACTATTTATTTAGTTCTTTAGAAATACTAGTTCTTCAAAAATTATATTTGATTTATTTAATTCTTCATGAACTTACATTACTAGTCCTTTAGGAACTTTAAATCTCGATGAATAAGGAAATAAAATTTGTTAAAATAAGTTACATAACCAAATATATTCCATAAAGTATGAACAATAATGAAAAGAAAAAAAATTAAAATTGATATCAGCCACGTAACATAAGGTACAAAACCAAATAGTTCATACATGTCAATATAAATTAAATAGAGTGATCGTGTTGATAACATGTTAAAAAAATAAAGAACAAATAAGAACATGTATATTCAGAATAAAACTTAAGAGAAATTCATACCTCTTTTATATATATTTTCTCAGTCCTTAGAATACAAGACAAATAGTCTATTTATAGGAAAAAAAAAATAAAAACATTAAAAAACACTAGAAAATTCAAGTGTCATAGAAAACCAAGAAAATAAACTCAAGAGTCATAAAATCTAGGAGATTCTAATGGACATTCAATATATATAATTATATATTTTATAACAACAAACAATATATATATTTGGATAATTATTATATTTGTGAAATCAAAACCATTGATTTTAAATTAATAATTTGGGTTTCTTTAAAGAAAATAATGATAATAATAATAATTTTAAAACATTTCAATCAACCACCAAGAACGAAATTTTAACCATTGAAAATTCAAAGTAAGAAGAGCTCAATCCATAGAAAGATATCCATTCGATTCAAGAAAAGTCAAAGATTGAAATGCTTCAACATAAAGGGATAAGCTAGCCAGAAACAAAAGTCAAAGATTCAAGTTGAAAACAAAAGAAAATATGTAACACACACACACACACTGCAAGTGATCGAATTCGCTGGTATTATTATCACAGAAAAGCTAATGGTTTTGTCCTTGGCATTTAAACTTGAAAATCTATAAACTCTCTTACATCATGTGGTAGTGTTTATCTTTTGCACACTCTTCAACCTGTCATGCAAGTAAATCCTTTAAATCTTTAGTATTAAATACCCGATCAAATGCTTAAGATGGCAAGCTGTATGCGTTATGAACCTTGTCCGGAAGATATCAGAGAGGAAGAAAAAGTGGAAAGGTCATGATGCAGATGCAAGGCCAATATCAATTGTTAGGAAATGGAGCTGCCGCCGTAGATGCAGAACCTGTCAAGACCAAAAACAACACGGGTGTTTGAATGCTACTAATAATAATTCATCGATAGCCAAAGAATGTAACAACGATAAAAGCTTCAATGGAAGTTGAATGCTACTAATAAATATTTCAAATAAGCATTTGTGACTGCCACAGTAATGATATTCACTTCAATTTCATGTGACAACAGCAACTATTAACTGAACCCAAAATATGCAGACCTCTCCTTTGAAAAGAAACTTCAAATGTAGCAGCCTTGGACCTGAAGTTCTGAATAGATAACATTACCATTACAAATCCTTTAAGAGAAAACAGGTTGGTGTAGTTAATAATCGTTTGCTCGTTCAACCTCATACATCAGCATCACCTGGTTTTCCAACCAGTTTTCATTTTCAGGGACTTTAAACTGGGAACTACTTCCTAGAAAGGAGATAATGATCTCAAAATCCATGTTGAACTTTTGCATCTTTCAGTGCGTGCTTAGAGTCATTAAATCTCAGTCTATTTCATAAAACCTTTTCTCTTCTTGAAAATGTGTCGGTGTTAAATAACATCTCTCAGTAATCTGATTTATTTCACCAATTGATAAATAAATTAGGAACCCGAAATATGCAAAATTAAATACCAGATCCCTGTAGGATATCAGACACAATAAGTTATCAACTACACTGCCATTCTGAAGCATATCACTTGGGGCTCTGTTCATACTGTATTGGCATGCTTCCAAGGAAATTAGAGCTTATACCAAAGCCTGATCTAGAAGCCCTATAGAGTTGGACAACTGTGCGGCGACTTACTTCCATGATCAAACCAGTATGGAATGTAATTTTTTGTAACTAAAAACAGAAAAAGAAGTAAAAAACTACGAAATGATAGCAGTTTAACTTGGAATCAAACTGAAA
>Ga0307517_10002203_pt1 | contig 31488 bp, 44 predicted proteins | sample 23_EM_MG_FD_194515 | JGI IMG/M metagenome (GOLD analysis project Ga0307517, IMG submission 194515) | Populus trichocarpa ectomycorrhiza microbial communities from riparian zone in the Pacific Northwest, United States - 23_EM | ecosystem: Host-associated > Plants > Roots > Unclassified | place... | reverse complement strand
ACCACGACTCACCCCTTCGCAGATCGGCAAGATGATATCATCCACGATCGATTGCCCAGCCCTCATAGATTCGCTCAGCGTTCTCTTGTGGGGAGACTTGGGTGTGACGGGAGAGGTTGGAGTAGAACCCGAATTACCGTCCCTCTGAGACCCAACGAACTCGTGCGACAACCGTAACGAGCCGACGGTATCCACCTTTTTCACAGGACGAATCGTATCCACTCCGCTTCCCAAATCTGCCTCCCTCAAAACCGTTCCCCGTCCGTCCTTCATGCTTCTTGTCGCATAGGATGATCTCCTAGACGATCGCACGGAACCCGTGTAAGCCGGAGGGGGTTCCTGAGATGGAGGGGTGGAGGGTCCGTCGGCACTATCTGCGCCCTCTGATGGCATCCCATCCACTGGCGGCACAGGGGCGTCCTTCTCGTCAGAGGGGACCTTAATGACGACTGTCGAGTGAACCCCATCTGGCAGATACATTCCAAAATTCACCGGATCGCTGCCTCTCGTGGCACCGCCAGAGTCGAATGAGCCCTGCTGGGGCACGCCGTACATAGAATCATCGTCGTGGTCGGACGGGTCGAGTTCATGATGAGTTACGAGGTCCTTCTCCATGCTTCGGAAAGTCCCCATTGCCGCAGTGGACCTGACCGTGTCAAACATCCATTCACTTTGCATAGACCTTGTCGTATCCCAGTTCCGGACAGTGGCCTGGTACATTTGGGGCGGGCGCCCAGGCGCGCGTTGCCGGTGCCGCTCAATGAGCTCAGTGAGATAGGCGGTCTTCCGAGCCCCGCGGATAAATCGATGTTGGAGTAATTCCTTCGTGGTTGGACGCTATAAATAATATGATTAGATGAACTGTGATCAGTTTGAAGTTATTAAATAACCCACATCTGAGGGTTCTTTGGTCAGACACAGTGATATGAACTCCTTGAAGAGCGGGGAGAAATCGCCCTCCAACACGGGTGGTTTGGCCTTGGGGATCAGGAAGAGGACGCGCATGGGGTGGTACTCAGCTAACGGAGGTTCTCCCTTGGCCATTTCGATGGCGGTGATACCCAGACTCCAAACATCCGCTTTTGCGTCGTACCCGGCCTGACGGATGACCTCTGGTGCCATCCAAAACGGAGTTCCAACGAATGTGTGTCTCAGAGTTGTCGTGAGTTGGGCAGCGACGCCGAAATCTGCAAGCTTGACTTTTCCGGAAGCGGACAAAAGAACGTTGGCGGCCTTGATATCACGATGAATGGTACCCTCGCTGTGGAGGTAGTCGAGACCGAGGAGCAATTCGCGACAGATGATAGCGATATGGGCTTCCGAAAAGATGCCAGCTTTGAGGAGATCGAGACAAGAACCGCCCTCGAGGAACTCCATGACGATCCACAACTTGTAGTCGACCACGAACGATCCATAGTAGCGCGTCACATATTCCGAATCACATTGCGCTAGGTTGGCGATTTCCTGCTGGATCTCGGAGATATCGTCATCGGAGTCCTCGAGATCTGCAACGGGCATCAGACCACGCGGGCGAAAGGTGGCGAGTTGAGCGATTACCTATTTGCTTGACTGCAACAATCTGTTTGGTCTCGTTGTGAATGGCCTTGTACACGGTGCCAAAACTGCCAGTGCCGAGCTTCTCTAGGAGCGTATATTGGCTGGCGGGGTTGTTGGTGGGTATTGGGTGCGGTTCTGATTGCCGTAGCTTCTTCTCCGGGCTGGAAGTTTCGGGGGATGAGCGGATGTCTGCGGATTTCTGCTGGGAACCAGAAGGTTTGTTAGAAGGCGGGGAGCGTTTCAAGCGGTTGGGAGAGGGCATGATCAGAGTGGAGAGGAAGAGAAGGGAGCCGGGAAGAATTCATGACCGGCAGCATATCATCTAGTCTACTCGGAAGGGGCGCCCCTTCACGTGCGAGTGGGTTGTTCATATCATGACCGACGTCAACGGCAGCACCGGGGGTTCCTATCGACAATACAGAACCTATCGACTCACCATGGCTCCTCGACCGTCGGGAAATAAGCTCGAGTTATCGCCTGGGGAGGTTGCGCTGTCTCGCGGAGCTACTGGCGCCGGAGCGGGCACGAGGCTTGAGTGGGTTGTATTAAGGATGCTGAGAAACCGGAACCGGGGCGACCAGATTCAGAGGTTTGCAGTCGGAGCGACCTCGATACTGGGATCCTCGGAATCGTAAGACGAGCAGTAGCTTGTGGTTCTGGGACGGGGCGACGGGCGAACGAAGACCGCGTGGGGCGGGGGCGGTGTCGGTTTGTATTTGTCCTGACTGCGGTATGCGCCGCCGACGCTTCGACTCTCGAAAGTTGCTGAACGAAGGATTGTAGGTGTGGTCTGGGGAGACCGATGAGTGCGTTCCGGATCCTCTAAGCGCGTCATGCCACTTCGCCCGAGACGTCACTGCCACAAGAACCGACTCGGTTATTCCCCGGCTAGCCCTACTGGCCCGACAACAGACAGCGATTTAGCTACGAGCTCGTCGAACACGACCAACGATCCACCAAAAATATCCAGCGAACTGTGTGGTCCCCTTCGCTCAGAACACGGGGCGAGGAGCATAGAATGGAGAGAGATAGCCTCACCTTCCATACGTGAGATCAACACGGCCATCCGACAGTCGATCGACGAGATCCAGGTCAGATATATCTACGGATAACGGGTCGGTCAGCCGTACCGCCCATCCCCAGAGGACCAATCATAGCTGGCCTTTTGCGCCTCCGGCATATGTCGTCGGCAGCTCAACCCATTCCCCCAACCCTGTCTCGGATTTAAGCACAAAAGATCCGCAGCGCAGAAGCAGGATCGACGCACTGGTCACTAGATCCCCGTCGATTCCTTGGCACAGTCCTTCCACGTCCGCAGCATGAACCAAAAATTCGCTGCAGTATTTCGAGAGGAGGTCCAGGGATTCTGCGGTAAAAATATTCCTCAACGTGCAATTCGTGGTCGGTCACCACTTGTCCCACCTCGCGAAACCTCCATGTCTGTGATATCCTGCCATTTGTTCATCGCGACGAACCACTTGTCTCCCCTCTTCCTGCAGCTGCGGAAGAATAAAGACCTACAAGTCGCAAATAAAACCTCCATTACACGCACCTAACATCAACTACCAACCGGTCCTTTCCCACAACAGACGAGACCTTTTGCAACCTCTCCAACGAAAACTTGGCGTCAGGGAACAAGTAAGAGGTCACGATAACCTGTCCATCAATTCCCGAGGCGAACTCGGTCGAGCTACAATGAGCTAGCGAATCCAAGTCCCATACCTTGGAAGCACCTGCGTCCAACCACTCTCGCGCATTCTCTTCAGTGATACCACCACCAACCTGGAGTCCCCCTGGCCAGGCATCGAGAGCGTCTCTCGCCGCTTCGTCGTTACCCTTTCCTAATTTTATTACGTGCCCACCTTCTAATCCGTGTTTTTGGTACAATTGAGCATAGTAAGCAGGAGATTCGCTATTCAGCAGTCGTCAAACCGCTGGAGGGTGGATTGGGCTGGAACAGGAAATATACCTCGCCACGAAGTTCGTTTTCAGTTTATTTGGATCATCGTCTGACAGAGTACCTCCGACGATTTGTTTGACCTGTCCGTTGTGTAGGTCGATACAGGGACGGAACTTGCTCCTCCTTCCCGCGTTCATAGCAGTGATAAGATCGGCTGGTCCAACGTGACTCGATCATTCGCACTTTCGCAACCTCAGGCCGGCATGAGGGCTAGTGTGACATATATTATAGGTGTTACTTGTTAGGGATACAATTCGTTATAGTTATGTGTGTGCAATTTCAAAGATGCAAGAAAGAAGAGCTGGAGTCGTCAAACGTCGTCAGGATATATGAGAAGGAAAACAAGACTATACTTTGAGAGAGCTGATAAAAATGCAATCGAAAGCGTAAGGAAAAAGGACAACGAAGCATGGATGGAAAACATCAAGCAGAGAACCTGTATATGCACATCAAAAAGGTTTCGTAGGAAAAAACCGGAGAATATTCCACGCACTTTTTGTTGATCTGGTACAACAAAGATTCCAAATGGAACTTAACCTGGTCGTTGAACAGCGAAACCGACGCCCGATCCTGATACTGGGCTTGCAACAAATCCTCCATCTTCACGTCAGCCTGAGCGATCCTGTTACTGATCCCCATGGCATTATTCCGGACCTCAATGTTGAAAACCCCGACAGAGTTGGAGGAGAGGATGACCTCCATCTTGTCAAATTGCACTGGGGAGTATTTGTCGATGGAAATAAGGATACCCTTGTCGTACCAAGCCTTCGCACTGTAGATGAAGGAGCCGAACTGAGGAACCTTGCCTGCGCGTTGGAGGTCCCGAAGGTGGTTCGATTGTTTAGTAAAGGGAAGCGTGAACCGTTTCCTGCGAAAAATACGATTGAGAACAAGGGTTCCATATCCAGACATACAAGACACTCACTTCTGGTTTCCTCGTTGCATGGTGTTCATGGCGCCGTCGACGAAGGCATTGTAACTCTCAATCTTCTCCTCGAAGAACTTCTTTCTCTCCGACAACTGTTTCAGTGCTCCCTTCATGTACTCCTTCTCCTGCTGACGGTCGAGTCGTTTGCGGTGCTTGCTGCGTACATCACTGGCAATGGCGTTGAGGATCCCTTGGTAGCCATCGTCTCGGATGATCTTTCCTTGTTTCTCTAACTCAAGCAGATAGAAAATGGCATGGGCCTTCACTTCCCGGAAAGTCATTCTACACGGGACGGGTGAATAACGTTCAAAGAGTGAATTTGTTGGCATGGACCCACGATCTAATGTCCTCCAGTCTGTAAGCCGCATCAGCTGCAGTTGTAGATGGCATGCGGCGATTCTGCCGGTACTGCTCGATCTCCATCTCTTCCAGAATCGAGTCCCACGCGATCTCGTGCTCTTCGGTGACTGCTTGCATCAGCGACTCGACTAGGTCCTTTGATGGTTGAACACGAAGAATGGCCAATACCGCCCGCTTGGCTTGAACCCACAGTGCCTTCTCATCTGCATGGGGGTCTCGAACGTTGGCAAACCGATTGGTGAGTTCAAGAGTGATGGGGTGGTCTCGAGCATCAGTCAGCTCATTGTTGCCAACGGTGGGCACGCCGTTCAGCTCGCCAAGGATGGTTCGAAGGGGGTCGTCACGTTCGGGAGCCTGCCACAGGTCAGCAACAGGCGTGTCACACCCGATTGACGAATACTCACCAAATAATCCAGATTCTCTGAAAGTACCCTGTGGACTGAATAGACCTCGTTTGGCGAAATTTCGATAGGCTTAGGCTGGACAGTAGCATCCAGGAACTCGTGAGCGTGGTACTGCGTCTCGACCTCCGGAACATTGGCAACTATGAAGCGGAAATACACATACAGCTAAGGACCCAATGGTTGCAGTGAGAGACGTGTACTCACCCTCGATGAGCCAAGTCGACACCTGGCCGATAGCATTGTTCGCAAAGTCATTCACAGGTAGGAAACAAGGGTTGTCATCGCCGAACTCCATGCCACTGCATACTTGGGTTAGTACTCGAGAGATTTGGGCTAAGTTCCTCCTAGACTCGACATCAATGGTAGAGGAAACGATGTCAAATGTTTCCGGAGTGCTGGAGGTAGTTCACAGTAATTGCAAATACCCAAATAGTGGAGGCTTACATGATGGCGGGGTTGATAGACCTGTAGTAGATCAATCTACCGAGGCACGACGCGTACTCCTCTTGGGTGGCGTCGGGGAACTTCTCCCTGAGTGCAGCGAGAGTTTCACGAGCGAGATACCTCATCCCATATGGAACTTTGTTCGTCGAGTTGACAATCGCAGTCACAAAACTTTCGCTCCACCATTGTAATAATTGGAGGTCTGCGTCGACGTTGGTTCCTTAGTCACTGAGGAACACAAGAATAAAAAAGACAAACGCACGCCTGATGTACTCTGCACGAGTCTCCGGATCATTCAATGCCTGGTAGAAAGGTAGATCCTTGTCCGGTCGATGGACGCCAGTCCGCATCTCTTCGGTACAAGCTCGGGTACGGTAGATCTTAGAGCGGCTGTGTCACTAACGGAATCCACAGAAGTGACAGTTGACGAAGACGTACGATGGAGGGGTCTACTTCCAAGTCGAGGTCATCGGCCTCTACAACCTCCAAGATCAACTTCTTCAGTGCTTCTCGAATGTAGAACGACTGCTTGGGTCGGATGTACTGCACTGCAACGTTGATGTACATAGGATGACTCTGACGAACATCTGCCAGAGTATCTGCGGCTTGGATTTCCTGGATGACCGAATGCTGGAAATCCGAGCTTCAGTATCAGAGTCTCTGTTATTATAAATGGAGCTTGCCTGGAACATTTTCAAAAGGAGGTAATCCTCCCTCCTGGCCTGTCCATACCCATACAGCGTCAGAGTGACGTGTTCGATCAACCTGCGAGTCTTCTCGTCGACGTCGCGTCCGGAAACTCTCAAGAACAGCTTGGCGAGGTACTCCCCACGGGTCTGAAGCAAGTGAAACAATTGTTGGTACAGGTCTAACTTCCGTTTCGCCGAATGATCCAGAGTACTTGGGCCGGCAAATGGGTCACCGTGGGCAGCGAGGATGGAAGTTCGAGCGGAATTGATGGTTGGGGCGTCGCTACGACCGAGCCTACGCTTGACACGGGCGAGCTCTTCGAATGTCTTCGCGTTGTTTACCATGAGAGCGATCTTCGTGTCCAACTCGTTCACGCTGTTCTCCAAGGTCTGAACCTCGCGGATCTGTTGAACGACTTTCTTGCGGAGACTCTCAACAGTCAATTCCTCCTGGAAATCGGCCTCGGAATCGTCGAGGAGATGCACAAAGTTTTTGATTGTTCCAACGCTGACGTTTGTTCCAAGGGTGAGCTGGCGGTACTGCTCCCTCGTCTCCTTCGCACGGACGAGAGCCTGAACGTGGATGACTTGCTTGAGGTTCTCTCGGTAGTACCTAGCTTTCGCTTGGAACTTCCCGCGCTGGACGGCACCCCGAAGCAGAGCCTGAAGGAGGATAGCGACATCTTCACTTGCCCACAGGTGATCTCTCCACGCATAGTAATCCTGACGAACAAGGGCACCTCGGCAGACGGCTTGGAACCCGACTACATCAGGTTCAACAAACTCGAGTTTCTTTCCGGTCTCCCGGTGTTTGGCTCTGGACAGGGCGGCTCGGGCACGAGCCTGGAAACTGTTGACGGACGAAACTATCTTGACTTCCGAGAGTGCCTTGGCCATCACCTGGTGTCTCTGCCTTGCCAGATTTGCGCGGGCACGGGTCTGGACGCTGATAATAGCGGCAGTTGCTTTACGAAGGTTCCGGATGAGGACGAGCAGGCGCTTGCGAGCGAGATACGTCCTGGCAGCAGCCTGGATCCGAACGATGATGTCTGAAATATCGTCGAGTTTCGCCAGTTGCTTGCCAATCATACGTCGTTCGAGAACACCCCTTGCTTGAGCCTGAAGACCAACGACCTGGGGAATGATGCGCTGTAAGAGGGATTTGTGCCTTTGGATCCTGCGACGGGCCAACACCCCGCGACAAGCGGCTTGGATATTGATGATAGAGTTCATAACAATCCTCTGACTGAACGATTTGGCGACCTGCTGGTGAGACTTCCTGGCGACCCGGGCGCGGGCGATAGACTGAAGCTTGACAAAGGCGGCACTACTACGCTGAAGTGCTCCCTTAAACAGCCGGAATCGTCGCCTCTGGATGACACCCCTCCCTTGGGCTTGAATCTTCACGGCGATATTGGAAATGCTCCGAATGCGTCTCAGTCTTTGGTAAAAAGTCCTGCGAGCGAGAACTGCTCGTGCGGCAGCCTGGATTGCGGTTACGCGTGGCGTGACATCCGTATGTTGTTGCCTTGCTTGTTGTAGATCCCTCCGAACCAGAAAACCTCTGCATTGTGCCTGGATCTTGCGACAATAACGTTCAGCGAGACGAAGCCGAGCTTGGAGGGTGGCTTGGGCCTTGCGAGCCAGGAAGGCGCGTGCCATAGTTTGTAGGCCGACGATAGATTCTTCATTCTCTAGGAGCAGACGATCTCGGCCTGCGAGTGTCTATTAGCGAGCTGCGGAGAGAGCACTGCAAGGAAATCCCTTACGCTCGTCCTCAGTTTCAGGCTCTTCCTCTGGTTCTTCGTTGATCTCTTTCGCAAGCTCTCGACCGACGTTGCTGAAATTAGGCATAGGAACCCCGGCGTCCTTCAAACCCTTCTGGGTTTTCTGAAGTTGATCATCCGAGAATTGGAGCTGACCCAACAGGTTACCGATGCGTTCGGCCATACCACGACGAGCGAGCAGGTGACTTTGCAGAAATGAGTGAATATATCGCATAAGTACATAGCATTACTGACCTTAGAGCATGGATACAGTATATGACCTTGGGGAAATTCTTCTTTTCATAGAGATCAGTCAATTCAAAGATGAAGCACTGGAAATCATCAGGGGTGGAATTCGGGTGAGAAGGGGAGTATTACCTCGGGCAGCCTAACGTCATAACGAACGAAATCGAAGAAATAGTTGATGTTGTCAGAATGCCTGAAATCCAGTTTCCGCGCCTGGGAGCATGTACTCAGTAAACATGAAACGGGAAAAAAAAGGTGTTCAAACCTCGTAGATTCGCCGAGCACCTGCTTCGCCCTTAAACTTCCTCACAAGTTTGGCAAGAACGATGCCGTTCCTCAACTCCTCCTCCATCTCCACAACGCCGAAACCAAGTTCCTGATCCAGACAGCCTTCTATCCATTGCTGAGCCTCACCAACATGACACAGGTACTCATATGCCTGGATAAGATGTCGTTGAGTGTCTGCCCACAAACCTCTCGTCAATCTTGAGGATGGAAGTGGGGTAGCTGCAGCTGCAGCGGGGGTCTTTCGAGAGAGTTTTAACCGCCCGGGAATCCCAGCAACGTCGGGGGTAGGATTTAGGACAGCACTGGGAATGATTATGTCTTGTTTTGTAGGAGACGTAGGAACTGCGGGAAGGGCGCCGGGCCCTCCCCATACACCCTGCCGCCTCCTTTCACGAGCTTCTTGGCGTCTATGTCGTTCCTCGTCCAGATAAGAGAATGCATCGAGCGTAGATGTAGAGGATCGCTTATCGAAAGACGGGCGCTCCGGTGAGGTAGGTGGTAAATGAGACACCCCGACTTTAGAAGGTGACGGCCGCTGTGGTGAGGAAGGTGGCAAATATGGCTCTCTAACTCGAGAAGGTGATGGCCACTCTGGTGAGGAAGGTGGTAGATGAGGCACCCTGACTTTAGAAGGTGACGGCCGCTCTGGCGAGGAAGGTGGCAAATATGGCTCTCTAACTCGAGAAGATGACGGCCGCTCTGGCGAGGAAGGTGGCAAATGTGGCTCTCTGACTCGAGAAGGTGACGGCCGCTCCGGTGAGGAAGGCGGCAAATATGACTCCTTGACTCGAGAAGGAAACAGGCGTTCTGGAACTGGGGATGGGAGAGGTTTCTTCGGTTCATCAGCCACCCAGTCGTCATTCGCGTCCCCGCTGGCAATACGAGGTAGATGCCGACCCAACCTTCGGCCAGTCGTGAGGGTTTCGCCGTAGGACCCTTTCTTGTTTGCCATGTAGGAGCTCCGGTAAACACGGGGTGACATCGCCGACGGAGCCGGTGATTCCGATGGGGGTTGCGAAGACGGTTGAAAAGTAGGTTCGATTGAGGATAAGGGAGGCGTACTAACGACGGAGGGTTTCTCTGGTGAGACAGACCTCGCCGAACGGTTGTAAGACCGCAATGGTCGGTTTCCGGGACCCTCAAGTGGGGAGGGCGTGCCGTTTTCGACGATCGAACTGAAATCAGATATAGAGGTGTGCCTTGCTCTCAAAGGTGCAGATTTAGTAAGGCTATGCGTTGAAGGGTGTGAAGAGGAGTTCGACGAATTTGGCTCGGATAATTTGGAAAAGGTGTCCCGGGCGTTCTGGAAGGTGCTCTCCAATGTGTTAGACCGTTGTGTACGCGGAAACTGCCGACTGGTGGAACTTGGTTCCGAATTGGCGGTCACATTGTTGAACTTTTCGACGATAGAGGCGGGGCTTGGGTTGGAATTCGGTAGTCGGATACGATTGACGGTACCAGAGGATAAACCTGACAGCGATGGGGGATCAGGAGAGACCACACTGATACCGGTCGTGTTCGGGGAGAGGGGGGATGCGATTATGGTAGCAGGTAGCGTATGTCGTTTTGAGCTCGAAGGAGTGAATGTGGATGGCTGATCTTCTTGTGGGGATCTAAAGGAGGGTTGGTCCGTTGGCCTGGGGGTTTCGGGACCACTATCGTAAAAGGATCTCTTTGTTGGAGTGTAGACAGTATCGTCCGTCGCGTTGGATGGGTTGTATTTGCCCTCGAGGATGGCCTCTGTCTTCGCCCGTTCCTCCATCCTTCCTCGTGCAAGGTCCAGGCTAGTTCCAGCGCGATGTGAGGGCGTCCATCGCCTCGTCGCGGTATGCGTGCCCGACGACCCTGTGCTGGTCGGAGATTGAAAAGCTCTGCTGGATGCAGAACTGGACCTAGAAAGGGTGGAAGTCGTACTCCGTTGGGACGATGTCCGTTCAAGCAGCCTGGTCTGATAAGCGAACGTTGCGGTGTTCGAGACTGGTCGCTGGCCATTGGAAGGGACGGAGTTTGCACGATCCATAACGCTCGTGGTCGTGACGGGTGGTGGGCGGGGGGTCGATTTGCCTCAGCTGCAGTTCTTCCTCTTGTCGTTCTGGAAAGAGGTGGAAGACACCAGCCTTCCATATCCGGCAAGAAACTCCCATCCGCCTCTCCACGATGGATTCACTCGACTCGCTCGTCCTCTCCATCGTTCCGCAGGCGAGGACAGATAACAAGCTGAGGAGAGAGTTGATTGCGACCTGCAGGGATATCCTCACAAGGTCAGTAAAAGAACCAATGGCTCACCGGTGACCGCTGAGCTGTGAATGTCCGTTCTCCACTACAGTCACATAGGCAAATCGAGAGAGCTTGACACTGGCCAGCTGTCGGATAACATAAAGAAACACCGTCAGTCGTACACGCGTTGCTGAGAATGTCTGGGTGTTGGTGCTGACATCTACGTATCGCTCAAAGTCAACCAGTTGAACCCATCAGGAACATCTGCCCTTCGTTTCACAAATCTCCTCTCGCGTCTACTCGACCAAGTGCGCCCGAGACCGTGCCCTTGCACTATGATTTCGTATTGACGACAAGCTAGCCGGCTGTAACAAGGAAGAACGCCTCACTACAGTTCCTACATGCACTGGCCTCGTCAAGTTCACGATCAATAACGAATGGGACAAACTACCTCCCAGCACTCGTCCCTCCGCCAACCTTGGCTGTAGTACCTAACCCGGCGAAGCCCACCCCAGAAGTTTCGACTGTAGTGCGGCCGCGGAAGGGGCGATCTATCGCGGACAAGCTCAAAGAATTCCGTGCTGTTCAAGGTGCGGAACTCCCCATCAAAGATGTATCGCATGCTGATGCCCGCCTAGGTGTACCAGTCCTTCCTGAGCATCTGCTTCTTCGGGATACCCTATACCTTTTGCAGGGAATCTCGGGGAAATATGTACAATTTTCCCGCGAATCGGAGGACAAGAATTCAGTTATATTTGTGGGCGATCCTGTAAGTTGCTATTCTGTGCGGACGCACCCTGCCTCATTCGTTCAGAGATACCGCATTGCAGAACCAACGAAGGCCCTGATTCATCAACTGGCCGAAGTCGGCCACCTCTATACCCGTGTTGATGCCTTCGTTCGGGAGAAAGAAGGGAAATCCGGCGTAGGCATGATTGAACAGAGCTTATGCCATCACCTCCAAACTCAGTTGACCGAGTATTATCGCCTCATCGCCATCCTCGAATCCCAGATGGGTGTACTAGACAAGACCGACGATTCACTAAAACCACCTGATTCTACTCAAACGAACGATCGTTCTGAGGAGGAGACAGGCTTGACTTTAAAGAGGCTGGATGTTTGGATTAATGATTGGAGGCTGAGGATGCGGATGATGAGTGTTTGTGTGGAGGGAGCCAAAGGTATTGCCACCCGTTGTATCAGGGGTCATGAGATTCACGGGCCTCCCGTAGACGCATATGGCGGCGCTTTGGTTAGCATCATTCACAGCTACACCGATAACGGTGACCCCTTCGTGCGCAAGTTCACAGATCAGCTTTTGGAAGAAGTATGCAGGCAGTTTATTTTGAACAAAACGCACATCCCTGACTGAAAAAAACCAGGTTTCGAAACCGTTTTTCACGATTCTCCAAAAATGGATCTTCTCCGGCGAGTTGTATGATCCCTGCGACGAATTTTTCGTAGCTATGGACTCGGAACTGGCACATTACCAGTACATCCACCCCAAAGCTATAAGCGGTCAAACCTCGACAGACGTTGGCTTTCCAAGCATCCTAGGAGATCTGGATGAGGGATCCTCAGAGGGCGACCCGAGATCCAGGCTATGGGAAGCGAAGTACCAATTTCGAAAAGAAATGCTGCCATCATTCCTCGGCGAAGCATTTGGCAGAAAGGTTAGTAGACTTTTTTTTGTCCATTCCCGACGCCAGTAATGGATAAACCGTAGATTTTCTCGACTGGGAAAAGCTTGAACTTCATCAAATACAGCTGTGGGGACTCTGATTGGGTTATCACACGTCAAAGGTTAAACACCACGAAAGGCGGTATGGCCCCGTCCACTAGGCGTTCATTCTTGCAGCTTACTTGGTCGTGCATCTTATAGACCTCAAATACAGTGATATTCTTGGGTTAGAGAAATCCATCGACGCAGCTTATGAGATCGCAAGCCAAAGACTCTTTGACGTCTTCTTTGATAAATTCAAGCTACTTGACCACCTCTTGGCGTTGAAACACTATTTCCTCCTGGGATACGGGGATTTCGCGGATACCCTCATGGATGCTCTCGCGTGGGTCTCCTTCTACTTCCTGCAACCATGTGCTGAGAAGGACTTCCGCAGACCCAACTTATCCCGCCCAGCGAATACCATCTTCCGGCACAATCTCACCGCTACACTTGAAACTGCGGTACGATCCTCGAACGCCCAAAGGGACCCTACAGATGTATTGCGTCGACTCGACGTGCGCATGACGGAATACTCCCATGGGGAAATCGGGTGGGATGTCTTCACACTTGAATATAAAGTGGAGTCCCCTGTAAATACGGTCCTGGATGCGGATTCGATGATGGACTACCTCAAAATCTTTAACCACCTTTGGAAAATGAAGAGGATCGAGTCTACATTAAGTGTAGCGTGGATGAAGACCGCAGGGGGCTCGAGGACGTTCCTGCGACTACCAGGTGGGAGCCCTCCTTTAATCTGGGTACGGGCTTATCGCGCTAAAATTTTGTACTAATTGCAGATCTGAACTTCCAATGGCACAAGATCCGCGTCGTCATGGCAGAAATGATTCATTTTGTTCGCCAAACCCAAGCGTACTGTCAAGTGGAGGTCATCGAATGTTCATGGGAGGTCCTCTACCAGTTTATTCAGCAGAAGAAAGGGGACCTCGACTCCCTCATTGATGCCCATCGTTCGTACCTGGACCGGATTGTCAAGAAGGTCCTGCTGCTTAGTCACAAAGCGGGTCGAGAGGTGAGCCCGAGGGTGTTTGCGGTGACGCTTTCTGACACCCCACCCAGGAGAACTTGCTCAATCAAATGAGGGAGTTGTTCATAATCATCCTGCAGTTCCGAGAGTCTACAGTTCGTTCGATCTTTTTCTTCGGCAGGTTTAGCCTGAATGGTTTGGCTGCAGGATAATTTCTATAACCATTGCCTATCGGAATCTGCCCGTCGCGATGCCGAACGTGATGTAGATAGGGTGAGTATTTCGCAATAGTGCTCGGGAAGAGAACAAACGCGCTGACGTGGGGATCACAGGGCGTCGTCACCGCGAGTGATCCAGATCCTCATGTTCAGGAAAACATCAACCAAACTCTCCGCATGATCCAAGAGTACAGTACGGCCTTTTCGGAGAAGACTCAAGCCCTCGTGCATGGGCTACAAGGTCATCAAGACCTTGATTGCCGTTTCCTTGGAACTATGCTCTCTTTCTCAGATTTCTACAAGACGAAGAAGGATCTCGTCAAAGCTCAGTGAATTCATATCTTGGTCGCGCTGCATGGTAAGCGGGTAATACAACAGATTATGGTAGGTGTACACTCTAATATGTAACAATATCGTATATCATAAAACGCCAGTTTCGTGCTTCAGCGATCCTCAAACTTTCGGTTCCTTGTACAATCTCAAAAGCAGGGAACTACAGACCACCGAGACCGAGGAAAGTGCCATCGCGAGCGAGGCCCACACTGGGTCGAGGCGGGCGTTCCCGATGGGGTATATCACCCCAGCAGCGATGGGCACCGCGATGATGTTGTAAATGGCTGCCCAGAACTGCCGAACGGGGGGGTTAATCGATCAGTTGGAACTTGTGCGAACTGAGCGGTGCTTACAAAGTTGATCTTGACCCGATTGAATACCTTCCTCGATAGCTTCGTCAGAGTCAGGAGCCCTTTCAAATTAGATGACACGAGAATGAAAGATGCGCTCGAAAGTGCAACGTCACTCCCGGAACCGATAGCAACTCCAACATCTGCAGCAGAGAGCGCCTAGATAGTTGTTCAGGTCACTACCCAGCGCAGCGAAAATGGAATCGAACTTACCGCAGCATCGTTTATTCCATCTCCAGTCATTGCGACGATCGCTCTCTTATTTAACCCTCTCCCAAAGATCCTGCTGAAGCCAGATTCTGGCCGCTTGGTCCCGACCTGTTGTAACCACTGAATCTTCTGCGCCTTCTCATGGGGAAGCACACCGGCGATGACGTTCGTTACGGGGATTCCAACTTGCTCCGCAACAACCTTTGCGGTCTTTTCGTTATCCCCAGAGAGCATCCACGTCTGGATGCCATCGGCCCGGAGACCGGCGATGACGGCCTTAGCCTCCGGTCGGATAGCGTCCGCAACGGCAAAAGCAACAGCTGTGGTATATGAAGCTGATTCTCCATCCTTGATGGCGAGGATGGCGATGCTGTTGCCCTGGGATTGGCAGGAGTCGATGAAAGCCTCGAGTCGAGGGTCGATAGTGGCCTGGTGCATTTCCATCCAAGCAGCGTTTCCAATGATCGCCTCTGTGGAAGAGAAGGGGAAGAGAGCCTTCAAACCACGTCCGGGAGTCTCCTCGATATCGTTCGCTTCTTCGGAGTTGGCCCCATGCTCTTCACAGTACTGGCGGATCGCGAGAGCAATGGGATGAGAGGTCGCCATCTCGATCGACAAAGCCATGTTCAGCAACCTCTTCCGCTCCAATGAGACCGTCGAGCTGAACTCGGCTCCAACAACCTTGGGCTGACCACCTTCGGTGATCGTGCCGGTCTTGTCAAAGACGACAATGTCAACCTGAGCACATTCCTGGAATGCCTCACCACCGCCCCGGACAAGGATACCAAATTTAGCCGCGAGACCTGAACCGACGAGCAGTGCCGTGGGAGCAGCAAGACCGATCCCGCAGGGGCAAGCGACAACGAACACCGCGATAGAGAACTGCAGAGACCAGACAGCTGGTGATAATGTGAGAAACCTACAAAGGTTCGTCAAGGAGATGGGAACTTACTCCAACCGCCGATATGGATGTCAAGGTAGCTTTCAGGCAGAGCTCCACTCAAACCAAGGCTAAGCCAGACTACCCATGTGAGAATTGCGAGAAGGGTAATGACGGGTACGAAGTATCCGGTGATAAGGTCGGCTACTCGTTCGATCGGCGCGCGGCGGGTCTGGCCTTCACGGACAACTTCAACAATTTTGTCGAGCCTGAGCGGAGGCGGTATCACCGGTAAGCCATAGTTCGCGAGGTTACACGAGCTACTCACATGTTCTGTCCATCAAGGCTGGAAACCTTGATCTCAGCGGCGCGTCCTTGGTTAATCGTTCCGAGGAACACCTCGTCTCCGGGACTCTTCTTGATCAGCTTGGATTCTCCGGTCAGCGAGCTTTCGTCGAAGAAGGTTTCCCCAAACGCGACGACTCCATCTGCCGGAGGAGAGGACCCCTTATGCACGAGCACTGTGTCTCCGATCTCCAGGATTGATGCGTCGATCTCGGTGACCTCCATTCCGACCCCTGCAAAATTTTCGGCAGATCCCGGATTTCCCTTTTCCAGGTCGCTGGTCGATTCTGTGACCGAGGTCTCCGCCAATTTCGTGGATATAGACCTTGGGGCAACGAGGAGGGCATTGGCTGGCCGAAGTTTCCCCAGACTGGAAACTGCATCCGCAGTGCGACTCTTGCTGTACGCCTCCAGATACCGGCCTTGACAAAAGTCAACAGAGAGCAAATATAGAGTGTCTTTGCTTACCGGCTAGCAGGAACATTGTCAAAAAGACAACAGTGTCGAAATAGTTGGTGGGGTTCTCTTCATCTCCCATCATCGGCTCTTGTGTGGCCGTCAGCGCGAGAAGCACAATCGAAGCGAAGTAAGCCACGGATACACCAGCCGACACCTATGGAATGGATGCCATGTTAGTCAAAAAGGTACCGCGATCCACGCTATGTTAAATGCTGACCAAAAGGTTCATGCTACCAAAGCGGACGAAGCGTTTCCAGACAGGCGTCTTGCTTCCCTTCCTCCACAGGGCTCGAATCTCCTTGACACTCCTCCTATGGAAGGTGCCAGCGCTGTAGAACATAACCGGCGTGGACATGATGAAGAGGGCCCACTCGGCTCGTGACACACGCCCAGCCCACATAGGTGCCATCAGGTACATCCTTGTGGAATCATGACGAGAGACAAGTGTCATATAAACGATGCCAATAATAAAGGTTGGGATCGCGACAACGAACGAAAATGCGAGCCGGTAGAGAAGGCTCCGACGTTCGCGAAGCTGCATGTAGCGAGCACGTTCCTCGAGCGTCGGTGGGTGGTAGACAGACACATTGAATGGGGGAGAGTTTGCGTTTGCGATGGCAGAGATGATTGTCCTGATCGTGAACACAGAAGGTTCGGGAGTGTAAGAGATTTGGACGATCGGGTCCGTGTGAGTGGTTATCGGTTTTATGACTGTAACCTTGGCCTTGAGGTGTTCCAGTGCGTTCATGACCTTGGAAGGGCAATGCCTAAGAGTCATCAGAGATGATTCGAAGCGAAGTTGGCGGGGATTCCTTACTGGCAATACATCCCGTCGACCTTCAAGGAGATAGTTCGGGTGATGGTCTCTTGGGTCGGTACCTTGACCAACGGTTCCGTCTTGACTACCTCGGCATCGAATCCGGCATCTTCAATAGTTTCAATCACGGTGGGGGTCAACTTCTGCGACTCCACAACGACCCGAGCGGAGTGACCCATGAGATCGACCACAACATCAGAGGCTCCATCCACCTCGGATAATAGACGGGTGAGAGTGTTGGAACAGGCCGCGCACGTCATCCCTCCAACTGAGAGGGATAGAGTGACGGGACCTTGTCCTTCGGCAGGGGACTCTGAAATTTCTGTGATCTTCTCTGCGGCTGGTAAGTGAGTGATGACAGGGACAGGTGCCTCGCCAGACTGGCAGAGTGAACACTGTGCGATGTGGTTGCCCCGCTTTGTGGGGAAGAGACTTGAGATGCTTTGGGAGAAGTTTTCCCCCTGGGGTGCCGCCAGTGAGTCCTGGGAAACGGGGGACTCGACGTCGAATCCTGCGGTTTCAATGGCTCGCTCGATGGTCTCTCGGCTTAACTTGGGGTCATGTCGGACTCTGACAGATTGGAGGACGATGGAGACGTCGACGGAGCGGGGTGGTGGAGTCAGGGTAGACAGCACATTCTCGATGGTTTGGACGCAGCTGAGAAGGGGTCGTGTCAGCACGTTCGACGGAGGGGATGGGAGAGTCGGACCTACCTCGCACAGTGAAGGTTGGAGATGAAGATGGTGGTCTCCACCGTCGGTTTGGAGAGACCTGCGCCCATAACGGTACCTGGAGGACCGGTTCTCGATATCATGACGCTGGGTTATATAGAGAGTTCTGGGGTGGTCAGGATGGCGTTACTACCGCTATGAATAGCGGGGGTTGGGAGGTCAAGCGGAGAAACCGAGTAGAGAAAATTTCGAATCGCAAGAATCTGAATCATTTTTTTCCTTTTATCTGGCCGAGGGATCCGTTGCAACGGGTGGAGGGATACTTAGTAAGCGCATGGCCCAAAACTGCCACAATGGCTGACATCAGGCCAGGGATTTGAAATGTGATCGTGATTATTCTATTGGACGCAAAACTCGCTCATTGGCCAAGCAATATTCGCACAAATCGCGCGTCCCGATTTGGCAAGTGGGCGTCTGACGTAATTCCGGAGCTCGCAGATCTCTACTACTGATATCTACCAGCGTGGGGCCTGCGGTCGCTGATATGGTTTGCGACACTTTTCGGTTGCTATGGCCGCCTGAAAAACAACTCAGCCGACATATGAACTGGCCACCTAAGGAGACAAGAAGGAAAGTTCTGGACGAGCGTGTAACCGCAGATCTGCGACACTTGCCAGTAACTTGAAGTTCGTTGCTGCGCTACTCAAATGCTATCCGTTTACGTTTTATAGCCGAAACGAGTTGTTCGAATGCATATGTATAGACTTTGCACATGGGTCATCAAGTGGGTTAACCTTGTGAAGGATAGCTTGCGCCGTATGTGAGAGCGGAACTAAATACACAATGGATGTCGATGGTCCAGAACGCTCCGATGGGCCTCCGCACTCTATTTGAGGCACGGAAATTTCGAGGGGCCGTCACTGGGTGACTGTTCATAAGACTATAGATCTCTCTAAATGTCGTAGAAGGGTGCCACTAGCCGAGATTCACGCTGCCCACACGACGGATGGGGTCCTGACAGCTCCCTTACAATTCCTTCGATAATCATCTACGTGGACTCACGTGCACACAGTGCAGCCTTGCTATACAATTAAACGATTTCGACTGTTTTCTCATAAGTATAAAAAACAAAGTCCCTAGTGGTCTGGAAGGTGAACGAACTACTCAGAGTTCGTCGTGAATATGTTTGCCCGAATCCTTGTCCAGGACCATCGGTTTCATGAAGGAGTCGCTGAACAGCTCATCGCCAAAATGCGGCGGAGTCTCGAGAATTTCTTCTTCGGGTTCGGTAGGGTCAACCTCGGGAGCCGGCTTAATATCAACCTCAGCCCTGGCGGTTTCAGAAACTCCCAAGGACCTCCGTAGAACCCGGTCAACCCTGACAAAGAACCTGTAGTGGGGATGAAAACGGTTAGCCGATTCCCTGTGATGCGCTCAAAAACTTACTCATTAGAGTCATGGACTTGGAATCCAGATCGCACAAGCGCGCCATCGATGAGGATAGATGCAACCTCCTTGAGTTCCTTCTCGGCCTCGAGGTCCCTTTCCTCCTCACTATTGAGATCCTCAACGCGGGCAAGCAGGCCCTCGATCAGGGGCGACTTGGGGTTGATCTCTAGGACCCTCTGCTTCCTCAGGAATTCAACAGTCTCAGACTTCTCCTGGTTGTGGGCAGCATCTGAGGTCCCCCGGTCAATCGTTGTAGGTGGGATGAGGCAGGGAGAAAGGAGCTCACTCATCAATTTCTCAATGTTTGCTGTGTAACCGAGGGTATCGGCGACAACAGCGCATGCACTAGTGACAAGACGATTTGAAATGACGACTAAAAGCACAATCATCAGCAGCGAGTCAACACATGGTATGTAACTATATTCACCGGCCCGGACAACATCTTTGGTCTCTTCTTTCAACCACTCAAGGAGGGGCTTGAATTTCTCCTCAAGTTTCTTCTGCGCCTCCTTGGAATCTTCTTCCTCGCTATCTGCAACGAGAGTTAGTCATTTGGCTAGCCCTCGATGGAATACGCCGTCCTACCCTCATCACCAAACTCCAGGCCGGCTTTGGCTACGTCCTGGAATGGCAGCTTCCTAGTAAGAGCATTAACCAGCACTCTTGGATACATGGGCAGTCTTACATACTTATATTTGTGTAAGGTGTTCACAAGGATCTCGTCAAGAGGCTCAGTGAACAGGAGAACCTCGTAACCGCGGGCTTCGAGTTTCTCAACGAAGACGCTATGCTTGATCTGCTCGGCGGTCTTCCCGGAGTCGGCCATATAGAATATTTGAGTCTGTCCCTTCCTCTTGTTCTCCACGTACTAGGGGTGGTCAGCACCCCACCAATTGGTACAAAAGACACTCCACCCACTTGGTCGAGAGTGATGTTTTGCCTCTGAGTAGTCTCGAAACGGACGAGGTTCACAAGCCTATCTCTGTTCTTGGCATCCTCGACGGCACCGAATTTGAATATCATGCCGTAGTTCTTCGTAACCAGAGCCCACTTCTCGGGGTCTTCGGTTGCCAACTTGTTGAACAAGATCAAGAGGTGTCTCAAAATGATACCCCTCATCTGCTTAACGAATTTTGAGGATTGGAGAGTCTCACGAGAGACGTTGAGAGGCAGGTCGTCAGCGTCGATGATAACTCGAACCCAGCTGGCCCACTTGGGGAGTCGGTCGGAACCGAACTCGGAAGTAATGAAGACGTGCTTGACCATGAGTCTGATATCCTTCTGTTCCAATGGGCCGGTCTGTTGCCAGTGGGCATCCTCGCTATAGTGCAGGTTAGCGTAAGTTCCCAAGGCAGAGGATTGAAAGCGCGCACATCTTCTCGGGGAGGAAGATGACACCCTTGAAAGAAGTGCCAGCGGCATCTCCGGAGAAGTGGTGCCAGCTGAGGGGCTTCCTGTAGTCCTTGAAGGTGGAACGGTAAAAATCGAGGTATTCTGCTTCAGTGACATCCTTAGGCTCACTACGGGTACGGGATCAGAGAGGGGTTTAGAAATTAAATCACAGAACTTACCGGGTCCAGATGGGTGGCTGGGGGTTGGCGTGAACCCACTCATCGGTGGTGATTTTCTTGGTTTTTGGAACCACAGGCTCTTTTGGTTTTTCTTCCTCAATGGGGACATCTTCGATGATAACCTCGTCGTCATCTAACTTGATGGTGTTGTCCTCATCCTTGGGTTCTGAAACGGTCTCTGGCTCTTTGGGAAGCTCATCCTCTTCGGCTGGAACCTCTTCGGTCTTCTGAGTGAATAGGTAGATAGGGAACGTTGACGAGAATGCGGAATGCTTGTCACTAGACACCATTCTGATCAGCACCACTTCGCAGGCCGAATAAACAGAGTGAGTTTACATCAACTCGGTCAACTTTCCAGTCGACAGATACTCGACTGCATCCGGCTTCAGAACGAGCGTGATCTCGGTGCCTTGACCAAGGGTGACTCCACGGGGATCGGGGTATATCTCAAACGAACTTTCATCAGCGGAAGAACTGAAGACCCATTGTTCAGGTTCTGGGTTCTCCTTTGACCTGGAGGGACGAGAGGCGACATAGACCCGGTCCGCAACCAAAAAGCTGCTGTAGAATCCGACACCGAATGCGCCAATGAGGTTTCCAGTACCGGTCGTAGTATCAGCACTTTCAGCTCTGTTCAAAAACTCCGTGGTTCCAGACTTTGCGAGAGTGCCGAGGTTCGCAGCAAGTTCGTTCTTTGACATTCCAATGCCGGTGTCTACTCCGCGTGAGACTTATGCTGTGCATTTGTTACGAAGGAACCCACCAGAAATGATAATCCTCCCGCCCTTCCCGTCTTCGTCCTCGACAGCCTTAATGGTGATATTCAGCGGGTCATCGTTTCCAAATCCCTTCTTCGTCAACGAAGTGAGACGGAATTTTTCCAAAGCATCGTTTGAGTTTGAGATCAATTCGCGCAGCCAAACATCCCTGGGGCACATCAGAGGGGCTGACGTATCTCTTCCGGACAGAAACTAACCTGTGAGAGTACAAACTACGGGGTGGAAGCGTGAATGGGTCGTTCGGGTGCGAGAGGTCAACAAATACACACCTGTTGATCACGATCTTACGGAGGCGCGTGACGTCGCTCTATGTGGGTCATGCGTCAGAAAGGTGTGTCCAAAGCGGAAGGTCTGGGGAGTGCGAACCTGGTAGTCGAACTTGGTCTTTTGCGCGTCACCCGCATCCTGGGCGGAGACGGCAGAAACGAAGGCGAGGCTCAGCGCGAGCAAAGAGAGGAGTATCCGCATCGAGTCCTAGACCAGCAACGAAGGGGTCTGGGGAGAGCAGAGGGCGGGGTGGGTATTTAAGTTGACAGCGGGCGTCTGGCACGGCCTGGCAACAGACGTGTCTTGAGTCCCGTTTGCCACGTTCCCCGATCGTCTACCCCAGCCATCTGGTCTGCTCTCAACCACACGACGGCGGATCATGGCCGCGCCCGCACCGACTGCGCCCGCCCCCTTCTCGCGCCTGCAGTTGGCCGCAGCCCTCCTGGGTACGCGTGCAAACACACACATCTTGCTCGGTGCATTGACTTCGTCTAGAGTACGACAATGATCCGTCAGACCCGGATTGTCCGTTTCGTTCTGCAGCAGATAGCGCAATATTCTCCCAATTCCGGCAACACAAGGAAGAACGTGCCCGCTCTGTCAAGTCTCGACGCAGCATCGACCACCTCGCCGTCAAATTGCCAAGCGATCGAGGTAGCGTTGTCGGGCGTGAATCCGCCGTTGACAACCAGGATTCAAGGAGATCTCGTGCCTCGATCGACATGCTGCGAAACCCGTTTTCCACTGCTGAAGGAGATGTAGAGGAAGAAGAGGAGAATATGGATGACTTGGACCTCGAGTCCTGGGGCCTGAACGACATACTCGGAGACAAAGGAAAAGAGAAGGGTTCGAAGAGGAAGCCAAACAGTAGGCTCCCACCTCCCCACGAAATCCAGCACACCAAGGGCCCACTCTCCCCTGGTCTTGGCCCGCGAGCCGTCAGCATGGGCAACTTCGACAACATTGGTTTTGGTGGTGCCATCGTCGATGATCTATCTATAATGCCCGAACCTCGGGCGGGAACCGAGTTCCTTGACGAAAGGAAACGCAGGGCATCCTTTGGATCTCCGCTTGACCTGGCTGGTATGAATGTCCCAGACATATCCCTCGATCAAGCCCGCCGTAAATCCGCTTATGGCCTCCTCGAGGGCCAACCCGAGTCCGGTCCATCTTCCTCGCCTTCCATCCCATTCCCGTCCTCTTCAATCCCTCAGGTTGACGGTGAATCCGGCACTGGTATCCCTCGTCATGACAGAACCTACTCATCAGTTAGTCGAGGCACTCACCTCGATCCCGTCCCCGAGGAACCAGGGCGGCGCCCCCGGTTTGATTCACAGGGCAATAGGATCAAGACTACTGCCCCTACTCAGGCCGCAACCAACGATGAGAACAACCCCTTCGCAATTCGCCCCCCGTCTCCCTCCCGAAGCTCAAGATTCGATCCCAAGGCGGTTGCTCATGCTCGAACCATATCCAACGCTTCTATGGGATCTCGGATACTCCCTGACAACGCCGCTTCCGGCCACCCTCCTATCCCCCGCATGTACTCCCGCATGGAACTCCTTCGGCCAAAAGTTCTCATCATGCCGAGCCCATTGCAAAGCTCAAAACAGAATGTTCGTCCTCCATCTCCTCCAGTGCGAGATGGGTTCCAACTCTCTCGTGATGGACCACCACTCCCTGCTGCTGCTCGAGCAGTCCGCAAATCCATGGCCTTCGAAGAGTATCCTCCCTCAAATCCCTTCACACCGAACTCCAGGGCATCTCTCAGTCTTGCCCAGTTGACGTTCCGCAGCGGCTTACACACACAAGATATTGGCTACGCTGAAAACGACACGATCCCTCGTGCCACTGCAGACGGTGAACAGGCGAGGCTTCCTTCCCCCGAACCAGAAGAGATACCAATCATTACTGTCCTCCCTGAGGAAAAAAAGGACAGGAGAGGCCCCGGGAGACTCTATGGTAGGAGTTTGATCGATGATCTTGAGGCGAGAAAGGCACATATGCGCGGAAAACGAAGGTATTCCGTGTTTTGAGCTGTATTTCCATCCCCAGCTGCTGACACAGTATTAGGGTGTTTACCGGAGACGAACGTCCTTCGATGATGGCCCGTTCATCCACTTACTCAACCCTTATCGACCCAAATTCTCTTAACCGATCCGTCCCACAGCAGTCGGATACCGGTGACTTGAGCCAAGGCCCCGTGCGTCGAAGGACCCTCTTGAACTTCGAAGAAGATAAACTTGTACCTCCGGACCCCGACAGGAAATCGACAGCATTCGGTAAGAGGGCGTCTAATGTGAAGAGTGTCTTCGGAACAGACCACATCTGGGAGAGGGAAATGGCTAAATTACGGAAGATAGAAGCAAGGGAAAGGGAGGCCGCTGGTCTATCCGCCGAACCACCTGCCACTGCGGAAGAAAACTCTAACGCAGACCCCCCCGGCCTTTCTCCACGACCACAGTCACAGGTGCCGACGAGCCTTCTGCCGGAGATTCCCAAAGTCAGCGCAAGGAAGGGCCCCCCACCACCACAAGATGATGCTGACGATGAAGAAAGCGATAGCGACAATAGCGATGCTCCCCGTCACGAACGTTCCCAGCCTAAGGAAACTGAAGCCGATGCGGAATGGTTCTCGGACGAGGAAAATTCAACCGGTCCGGTCCGGACAGTAGGTTCTGGTCCACGATACCCCCAAGAGAAGGTCGATCCTTCAGTGACCCAGAAGCCGAAGCATTCCCCAGCGCCCCCGGCCGATGACAGTGATGAAGATGTTCCCTTGGCTGCCACGGTTGACAAGGCCGTTCAACGGGCTGCGAAGGCAGTGGCTGAGGAAGAGTCGGATGAGGACAAGCCCTTGAACGCTTTGATCGATAAGACGAAGTCCAAATTATTCCTCGAAGTCCCAGGGAGCAAACAACCAAGCAAGGGAGGCGACGATGACGATGACGACGAAGATGACCAACCCCTTGGTATACGTGCAAGTCAATTCAACCCTCAGGCTAGCCAGAACTGGCTCGGGCATCCGGGGGGTGACGAAGAAGACGACGTCCCGTTGGGTTTACACCCTGAACAACAGCGTCGCACGCAATACCAAATGCTCGCTCAACAACAACTTGCCCAGCAGCAGATGATGATGCAGGCGCAATTACAGAGCAGTATGATGTTCAATCAACCCTCGATGATGGGATCTGGCTTCTTTGGGCCTCCTTTGGGTATGGGGATGGGAGTGGGGATGGGGATGGGACCGGTGGTGGGAGATATGTCAATGATGGTGCCCTCTATAGCTCCTGGAACTCCACCACCCGCGCAGGATCCCGCCAAGTTCGGTAGGGTGGACGCCTGGCGGAGAGACGTTGCCGTCGAAGGCGAACCGACTTGATTGTATATAAACATCTCTGGGTCCTCCGCCCTTCATCTGTTATCGTTCCTTTCATCATCATCACGTTTTTAGACACTCACCCTTCTCTCCCTCTCTTGGGTTCATCGAGTTTCATCCTGTCACATCGCACTCCTTTTTGTAAATTACAACTACATCCAATAGCCCCCTCATTTTAATGCACGGGCGGAGCGTCCAATTCGAATACGAGGAATATACCGTAACACTGCCTCTACTAGCCTCACTGACGAACCCCCTCCCTCGACCTGTGACGGTAGCGGCGCTCGGTATTGGGGGCCGGTAATGGGTTAGGTCGACTCGGCCTTCCAATTCGCAAAGGCATGATACAAGTCTCCCAAGTGCCAGCGGTTGAGGAATCGGGAGCTGAGATGTGAGCGTTGACCGAACCCCAGATATCGTCCTTATGGGTTCTCCACCCCACCAGGTGTGTTCCAGGATCCGCAGTGAACTCACGAGCTGACGGTCATGGTAACTTGGATGCATGGGTTGAATATCTTTGCACAATAAAGAACCTATGAGTACACCACAGTCCATGAAGCACATACGAACCAAGAAGTTTTGAATAAATGAACGAGGAAGCAAGAAAGAACCGCCGCTCCTGTCTGATTTTGTTGGGCAGTGACTGATAGAGAAATGTGATCGAGATGGGGAAGAAAACGGAGGAGGGTGCGATAGGGCCTACAAGACCAGGTGCATACATGTTGCTTATATGGGGATATAATTGTGTGCCAGAGAAGGAGGTCCGTAGAATAATTGATGGTGATTGGTGGAGATTAGTCGAGACGATATGGGGAGGGGAGGATCGAGTCGAGGGGGATGTGGTAGGACAAGGGAGGAGTAAAGGGAAGAAAGAAAGAGTCCTTGAACATAATGGAATGGAGTGACCGAACAGAGTCCACCAGGAGTTGGCGTGCAGAGAGATAAGATCCGAGTATCGTAAGAGTTGAAGCGGAATCACGTCTGGTGAAAAGAAAAGGGGGTCATGGAGTGGCACAGCCAACCTGGGTCATAAGGTGAAGAAGAAGAAGCCCCGTGAAAATGCCAAGGGTTCCGCCAACTGGAGAAGTGTCACGATGGATTCGCGATCCATAACTTCCTCTTCGGCACAGTGACGATCGACACATCTCTCCGATTCATTTCATCCTCGATCCTTCGCTGCCTCGTTTCCTCATCTTCATCATCATCGAGATCGTCGTCCTCGTTATACCTCCCCGTACCCGTCACGGACTCATCTTCTTGAGCCGCCCTGAATGGTGGCGAATGGAGGTACGGGCCGCGGGAATCGGCGGTGAATGGTATTGATGGTTCAGGAGTCGCCGAGGATATTGGTCTCGAGTCTATTTGAGGCGGGGGGTTGGTATCGTGTGGTCGTGCTCGTAATCGAGAGAACGTGACCGTAAGGATGGAGACCCTCGGTCGACCTGTCCAGGCGAGGACGACCAACGCGAGGTAAAAACCTACGGTCCACACGACGAATACGACGAATACAACGACCGGGGCATTCCGCCATAACTTAACAAGGCAGAGCGTACAGAGTGCAAGTAGCAAGGCATGAAAGACTGTGTGAAAAGCAACCTCGAGTGGTGAGGGGTAGTTGATGGGAGGATGAGGGTAACTGCGAGCGCTGGTCATCGAATCCCTGGTGTATGGGACATCCGTCGTACCCGGAGTCGTAGGGCCGGGTCTTGAAATCTGTGTGAGCGCGTAGTCAAGGTCGCCCTAGATAGATGCGGAATACCGTGAGCACCTCGCAGTATTGACCGTAATGTGTACATACCACGGTGTTAACCATCCGCCGCCGGCTTAACCAACTAACTTCCCCCAGTCGCATCGGAGCGTGAGGTCCCGCACGACCAACATTATGATCAAGTAGGCCGCTCATGCTATGCGAACTAGCCCTCTGAGCATTCTTCGGTCGATTGACGACCTCGAACCCTCTTGATTGTCGAGGGGACGGGGGATTCCTTACACCGAATTCATCGCCTTCGGCGTCGCTCAACCCGCTCCTATCCATGCTACGTTTCCAGAACTGGAGAAGTCCGGTACTGGATTGACTCCTCGAATGGTTGGGAGAGGATTGACGATCAAGATGACCCTCCAATATCAGCGTACTGGGGGCGGGGCTTCTCGCTGCTAATTTCTCTGCTTCATCATGTGAGAGTGAATTCTGACCGTCCGAGAGGTGACGCGTGCGCAGAGAAAAGAGGAAAACAATGGGGACAGCGGCATAGAAGGCTGCAGCGAGCACGACCCCAGCAATCCCGTGACCTGTTTGAAGGTGCAAGGTCGACTCCGCGCGCTTGACGAGGGATGGGTCGTACGAGATGGAAGTGAATGAAGTGATGAGGCCAGCGATACCGAGACCAAAGATACCAAAACAGGGTACCAAGAAGATAAATACCGACGAGCGGCCGGGGGACGGTTCCAACGATGATTTCAAGGAGGGGGAGGAAATGCGATATACGAGGATCACGGGAAACACCAAAGCGATGGAGAGGGGAGCCGATATCTTATGGACGATGCTGACATCATATGGATCCGCGGCGATAGCAGTATTCGGGGTTCCAGTAGGAGTGGTAGGACCATGCGAGGTCGTGGGCGATGGTGCAGAACTGATTTGTGTTGCACAAGTGTCCATGTACATGTTCGTAACCCCTGCACCATTGGCGTTTGGACCAGACTGAAGTTGTCCATTCCCGAAGCCTCCCCATGTCTCGTCGCCGGACTGCGTGATGACCCCGTTATACGCGCGGAGAAGCCAGACTTCGGACAGATATTTTCCATTAACATCCTGCCCACCAAACACGATTGTGTCTGATGCCATGGTCCTCGACTGACCTATCAGAGCTTCTGTGTGTGTAATGGCTGCAGCACCACTGCGAGGGCCGGGATATGGGGAAATAGAGCTGGGATCCCCAGCCGGTAAGATTCTGGTCCAGGACCCGGTGTTAGCGTCAAGAATTGCCTGTGGGAGACGATTGATGGTTGTAGAGGTGAAGGATACATTATGAAGAATGACGTACGATCTCTCCCCTCGATAGGCCTCCAGCGTCGTCCCACTTGTTGGAGTCAAATGTACCCAATAACAGAAACGCCTGAGAGCTGAAACTCGAAGAAGCGCCGTTCATGTTGGCAACCATGACCCCCTCATACCGGGGAGCGGGGCAAGATGCAGGGCTGATAGAGCTTTGCGACAAAGTGTTGATGATAAAGGAATTTCCGACAGCACACCCATTACTGCCATCCGCGGGTGTGGACCCGTCACACCCACCAGATGAGATAATTTGTTGTGATATGACAGTGCTAGCAAGACCTTGCATGGAGGGAAGAGTGGAGACAGAGATGGATTGCCAGCTCCCAAACACTTGATGTGGATTGTTGGGAGAGAGTGTCCCAGATACGTTCAGTTGCCACACGTCGGACAAAGGGGAAACGGAGTTCTGGTTCTGGCCACCGACAAGATAAAACGAATTGTTCAGACCAGAAGTTTGGAGGTACGTCACTCGACTATCATGGCCGCCCGCGGCCCCCCAGCGACCTGAAGGACCACCCGGCGAGAGGGTAACGGATGACCAAAATTGGGTAAGGAAATCATACTCCTGGGTACACCAGTCAGTTCAAATCCGGCGGGGACATGTCAAAACCAACACTAACCCAGACATCTGAAAGACCATTTCCATCGGAGCCTTGACCGCCAATAATGATGTGGCATTGACGCTGGTTTGCAGCCCAATCTAATGCACCGATGGCACTGCTACGAGGCGGTGGCGCGCCGTCGAGACCGCTCGGAGGCGTCGGAACTGTCCAGATGAAGGAATCCAAATTGAGACTACGAGTATGATACGTGTTAGCTTCAGTCAAACTGGGAATCGGGTGGAGGCGCACAGGTAAGTCGTTGAAGTGGGAAATCCGCTCTCCGACTCGCCGCCAAACACAAGTAATGTTCTTGTCGTCTCGTCATAGCCTATGGAAGCACCTTTGAGGGGAGGCGCGCTTGGACCACTCAATAATTGGGTTATGTTGAGCCATTGAAGCGGCGGGGTGGGTGTGCTTGTTGAGATCGCGGACCAGGTGGGCAACGAAAAACCAAGAATGGTGAGGACCAAAAGCCAACAATGGCTGTGTGTCACCATCTGCTTGCGGAGGAAAAAATCGGGAGAGAGACAGAGCCTCCCCCTGCTGGACGTTGCGGGGGGCGACAAGGAAGTCGCTGGTAAAGTTCGGAATGACGGGGTGACGGTGCCGCACGGATCGTGCGCGTGATCGCCGACATCGAAACCCATATGGCGAAAGATCCTTCAGCGTGCGCCCGCAGCCCAAGGCGGTACAGGAAAGGAGGGAAACCGGACGTAAAACCGATGCGGATTGTTCAATCTTCACTGTATTTTGTGGGAGACAACACCGATTGTTGGTGTTCCACCGTCCTTGCATCTGTTTTACGTTTACGCAACCAAGCATGTGGGTGTCCTGAGGAGCCCACATCTATCCTCCGTCCTCCTCGCGAACAAGCGAACCCGCCACAGGGTCGCCAACGACCAACGCTCTGCCGGCGCACCCTTTCTGATTACCCGGTGCGGTGACAGTCAGATCAACGGAGACAGTAGACGCCACGTGGTCGAAGCCACTGCTTGATCACTGACCACCGCGTTGGGAATGGACGGGTCGCCATCCAAACGGGTGTTGACTGAAACCATCCTAGATTCGCAGAGCGTCGTTGATGGTTCAACGCGTAACGATGGGTGCGGCACGTAGCTAGGGAAGAGTCACCGCCACTATAACGCCATTCTAGTGTTTCGGAAGAGCTGAGGGCACTCCTCCGCAACCGCGCGGCGAGAGTCCGTAAGAGTGAGTCCAGCACAGATCGCCTGGTGATCCACAGAGTGTCAAATATCTTTCAGGTGTTATGGAGGGCTACTCCATCGACCGCACGGGACCCCCCGTACCAACCCAGAGCGCGCCCACAGACGCTAGTGACGGTGTGGCGGGACCGGCACAGATATTTCAATCTTCTCGTGACATCAATCACCGATTGCTAAGAAACTGGACCCCTTCTCCCTTTTCATCACCAAAAAAGCGCACTCGGTATGATTACGAAGCCGAAGATGCGCTTGAGGAAGAAGATGAGGAGGAAGGTATGGAAGTAGATCCAGGGGAAGCCAATCCACAAACCCCGATCAGAAATCACTCACATAGACCCATTAAACCTTTGCGGCGCACTCTTTTTGTTGACGCTTCCGTAGCATCTGAATCGTCCGTTTCTCAGGATCAGACCTCGTATGCTTACCACGATGTCTCACGCTCGGAAAACCCATTTCTTGAGTAGTTGACTGGTGCCGTATTTCTCCGCGCTTTGTACATCACTTTGTCGCTTACTATGCAAAATGGCAGCCGCCTTCATTCGTGAACGAACCCCTTGCCACTGAATTCCCGCGCCGGCTTTCTCTCACATGCACTCCGTGGTGAGTGGTAAGGGCGCCTCCCACAAACACCCGTGTACCGCTCGCCAATGGAACCCACCTCCGAACGCGCGTTGGATTTGTCAACAAACATCATATGAGCAGAATGGTTCAGTGTAGTAGTTATGGAGTCTATCCAGTCTCACCTGCCCTGAGCACTACTTACCCATCACAGCTTGTGTCCTCTAACGTCAGTTCCTAGGAAGGCGGATGGTACAAAACCTGCTCGGTCTCGAAGGATGGAATCACCACCCAGCTAGGGAATCATCCACTCTCAAAGCTCAAGAAGAATGTCTCGAGGATTGTGAGTTACACCACACCTCCATGCATTCAGCCCACTCATCGAAGTTTCAATTACAGGAATGCGACGGAAGGTTGGGGGCATATGGCAACTTCTGAGTATGTGTTCTGTGCTCTTGGTACCTCCCGCTTTGCATGTTAACCCGACGGTAGTCACCTTGTAGTGATGAACACCCCCAATCCGCCTATCATCGCCACCGCTCCACACGTCCCCTGGAATTCCGTTGTGCAATGGATCCCGAGCATCCCTGCATACCGATGCACGTTTCACACTCCCGGCTGCCCTCCGTGCGGGGTCACTCACCAGAATCGTGACTCTATGAGGAGACATATTGAGGGACATTTGTAAGTGCCACAATCCACGCCTCCCCCTGCCCGCCCGACGCTAACCACTTTTTGCAGCCGCCGCTAAACAC
>Ga0307517_10002202_pt1 | contig 31531 bp, 44 predicted proteins | sample 23_EM_MG_FD_194515 | JGI IMG/M metagenome (GOLD analysis project Ga0307517, IMG submission 194515) | Populus trichocarpa ectomycorrhiza microbial communities from riparian zone in the Pacific Northwest, United States - 23_EM | ecosystem: Host-associated > Plants > Roots > Unclassified | place... | reverse complement strand
GAAAATATTCCCTTTCCCTGCGTACTTATCATGATTGCACCGACCCGAAACCTTGCTTGCAGTTTTGCAAGGCGATGGGGACTGACCCACTTCGCATGTAGCAGATCTTCGCAGGAATGCAGTCTCCAGTGCAAGGCTTTGTGTGCACAGAGCTTTTTCCTTGGAGAGTGGTAAAGGTCTGCAGGAGTCAGGAATTTAGTCAGCCACGGTCCGTTTCCCTTCAAGAACGAAGTCTTACAGTGACCAAACTCGAATCGGCTTCCATTGCTGGTATTTCCCGTCAGACGTATTTCTCGTATCTTAGAAAGGCAAGGGTAGAGCGATACCTTCTGTCACCCGATGCCACCATGTGGCATTGAGCGGATCGTCCACACCCCACCCGCTGATACTGCTGCCATAGGTCTCCCGCGTATTATATTCATACGCGTACGTGGGGCCAAATGCAATCTGAGAATCGAGGCTCGGGAACGCGTTGACATCACTCCTCCATCTGATAATGATAATTGATTAGTATGAAGCTGTACATGACCATCGCCACGAACGTGTGCGCATCCATGATTTCAAAAGTCTAAGAAAAGTCAATCACTCTTCACACGTCAGGTAGGTACAAAACTTCTCACCGCTGAGTCGACTTCATACACGCGGAAACCTGAGTTAAGGTTGGTCAGGGGCGTAATTGAAGGCCCCATCTGTATGCACAGGTGTGAAAATAAAACATTTCAGAAAAATCAAGTTACGCACCCAAGAGATGGCTCCAGCCGTATCCGCTGACATTGTCGTAGCATTGTTGCTGTAGAAAATCTGGGTTTGTGGAATGGTGAACATGTCGGAATACTTATGTTTTAATGAATGACTAACATTGAATTGGTCCTCATGGGTGCTTGGGTTCAAATTATAATCAGCACCAACTTGAAGACCCCAGGAAGATTAAGATTCGCACTGTCCAAAGAAAATATCTAGACAATGTCAATTCATCGAGATCCTCTTTGGAGAAGGTGATTGAACACTAGAACTGACTCGCAACAACGTGGGGAGAAAAACGATCCACACTTCGGGGGAAACCTTCAATGAGCATGCGCAATTTAATCTTAGGTTAGTTTGGCGTACATTTGATAGACTGTGATATTTTGGATGTTTCAATTTATGGGGGAAAATTGGCAATGCAACTCGAGAACACGCACACAAGTTGGTCGGATTTCTTAATGGGTTTGTGCCATCCCAGCCGGTCAACACATGCCCAAGGATCCAGACTAGCAAGGGAAAATGTAGAAATCCAAATATTTTAACGAATGATTCTCTCGTCTGCGCAATGAAAGAACTGACCTTTATCGCCAGCATCCTCTGCGTCTTGCAATTCGTCCGTGAGGAACCGCAACATTCCCGAGTTATCGGGATTGGTCATATTTAAGTAGTTGAAATAATTAGCCCTGATAACACTAATCAGATGCCGGCCTGGATGTCAAGAGACAACAATCCTACCGATACCCTGCATAAAAAATAAGAGGGTTCAGCTGCTGCGACGTTCAACATTGTAAATAACAATGGACATACACATATCAGTATTCAACGTGATAATGCGTAATCCGTCAACACGTTTGACCATGTATGCCGCATAATGGGCACGCGCCAGCGCCACGGCGGCTTGCGGAAGCCAATTTTCATGTCTCCACAACCCAGCAACGTGATCGTAGTTCCTAAAGTTCAATCGCATTCCAAAATTTGGTGTATAGTATAAGTATGTGGCTTACCAGCTGAATTGCTGTGCAAGAGCCCCACCGAGCGAATGGGGGGCATCCTGAGCTCTAGGCACATACAGGGCAGTAAGCAGGCAAAGAGTCCCAATGAAGGAATAAAATTACTGGTTATAACTGTCGTGATTTCCTAACGCAGCATAAACGGGACCGCTTCCAAGCATTCTCTTGAAGAGGTCAAAAACAATAGTCTGGAATTTGTTTGCTCAGGACTATAAAAAACGGGGAAATTTCGATTGCGATATACTAACTTCGGTATATTCCACATAGTCTCTTCAAGCAATGAAGTTTTAAGAAGAATTCACATATGAAAGTTGTGATGAATGACATACCTAGAAAGTTGGTTGTCCGGATCGTGGGCGACTAAATCCCCAGTATATATCGTCCACGCGAATCCGTTGTTTTTGGTTCCAGTAAGAGCTGGAATGGCCTCAAGGGCGGCCAGGGCGAGTGACAACGGCGTGTCACTACAACAAGCTCGTCAATGAGCAATTCGCGGTCGTGATTAATATTTCGTAAATACCAGTGATACGCCCCATATCGTGGAGCAGGCGACAAAACCATGTTCGGGCTCAGAGTGTTGGAACTATTCACTCTACAACACAATCCTGTCGTGCAGTTGGCCTCCGCGCCTGTGACATATCCTGCCGAAGGTGATCAATTAACTCGACAGAAAACGCATGCCGTAGCGGAATTGAAAGAATGTACTTGGATCCAAATGGAAGTCAGATAGGTGCAAGACGTTGAGCCTGTTCCCACTACGCTTTTTCGGGGCCGGAAGCGGATTAGGTTTGGGTTTGGTGAACCAACCAGTCAAATCCAACGGTAACGTTGGAGGAGCCGGGCACATGCTGAAGAAATTCTGACACAAAGCCTAGGTCGTCCATGTATGTCAACTCGGTTATCTGCCCTGGAATGATTTTGTGTGTGCATACCTGCCCATCATAGCCACCCACGTCGGCATTGGCAACTACTTGAGTAAGAACGGAGCCTATTCCACTGGATTGCCCGTATGTGACATTACAAGTACTCGAGAGCTTGAATGTGCTGCAAAATTCAATGAAAAAGGCTGGCCCGTTGGATGGAGTAGACAAAGAGACGAATTTCGCGACCTCGAGAATAGCCTGGCAGCGGCCACAAGTGTCGGAAGAGAAGATTGGGCTTGCAGAAATGGATTTCAGCTGAGCAACTGCGGCTTCGAATATTCTAGAAGACGAGGCGGCTGGCGGAAGCGGATGAGGGTCAACAGTGTTATTAATGGGAATGCTATTAGGGTCTGTCAACGCGAAGGGATATATTTCATGCTAAAGCATTGGTCAATACGAGGGAGACAACGACGTAAAAGAGAACCCACTGTCACAGGATCTGAGATGACAGGTTGAGGTTGGGCAGATGTTGCTGTCGGGGTGTTGTAGTATTTTGAAAACACGGAGGTAGGAAAGGTTCCCGGAGCAGTGAAAGTGGATGGTTGGATGTTCACCGACCTCGCAATTCGCGCAAGAACCACAAGAAAGTAGATGTGAGTTACAAGCATTCCTGCCAAAGCGTGCAAAAAGCGGCCGTCTGGTGAACCAACTCTTCTCTATATATGAAGGGAGGGAACGAACGTGGCCCATCATCAGCGAGGAATCAGACTGCACGCTTAAGACGGAATTTGGGTGGTCCCATCAGGATAAAAATAGATTTCTACTATATACTACATAGCGTGAGCGAAAATAGAGCTCGAGGGCGGGTCAACGCGATTCCAACTTTTTTCTAGGGTGTCGTCGCCGCGTCGATGACATTTTGCGAATGATGGACGCACATTAAGTGATCAGGCATTCGTACATTGGTTCCATTTGGTATGGCTTGGCACTGATGACGACGTTGTTACCACGGTTCGATCATCAACGAAAGCAGCTTGTTTCGAGTGCCTGGCTGATTTCCCTTAAGTGGACAAACAATCCTTCTACATATTAACCGGTATCCTGAAATCTAAGTACCGGTATCGCTGGATCCAATTTCACTGACAAAGCAGGCTGCGATTGAACAAGGCTTACGGGTAGTAATTGCAGTATGGCTGACTATGCAGACAGCTGGTACATTTGAGAGCGAAATACAAATACTACAACTAAACCTGCTGGAAACCACATTGTCCAGAGGGCTGGACTCAGTTGACTGGCTATGCTATGTTTAGTACGGAAGATAGTGGCGTCCCAGTGATGGTGTTGGTAGGGTAGCGAGATCCGACTCCCCATTGTCCTAATCAATATCTCCCATCGCAAGCAGAGAATAGCCCTCCCAGCTTTAGAGAAATTTGGGAGGGGCTAAAACAGCCACCAATCAGTAGTGGATAGATCTATAATACAAATCGAGGCGCACGAATACGTTACAGTGGAATTAAACATGATTAAACAAATGATCGGTGAGAGATCTGGAGCTGATGTACTTGTTGCTCTTCATACATGTCCGATGCACGGGTGGTGTTTGTACATTTTTGGCCTGAACAACCAACGAGTTACAGCAAAGTTGCCTGCCGTCCAACTGTCATAAATGGTCGAATTGGAAGGACGTTATATGTCTAACAGAGTATAACGAGATTCGTGAGATCGAAACTAGCTAGGCAAGTAGTACTTCCATGCTTTTCCAGGTGCAAAACGAGAGGGAAAAAAAAGCGAGAAGGCATGGCGTCTGAAGCGCATCGCCTAGCTTGTGGCTGAGCAATTGAGCGTTGGGCGCTTGTGCAGTCGAGGTCCTGATGAAGATCGATAATTAAATAGCCTGCGAGATACGGTCAAGGCAGTCAGTCTCCAGAAAAACGACACTTGGAACGATCAATAAAACGGGTTACAAACCAGCGAATGGCGATCAAAGAAGGTGTGCCGGCCCTTCTTTTCGAAAATGGCTCGTCTCTCAGTGGGTGGGTTGTTTTACTTCTGACTCTCGGAGGATAACGATGATGGGGGTGTTGAAGCGGACTCATCCTTTTGCTTCTCCTTTCCCACTTCTGGTTGCACATGACTATCTGGTTGTGTATTTGCGGCACCTTGAACGCGGGCCCTTTCTTCGGCGACCCTCCTGGATTCGGTCCACAGCGCGAGTGTATAATTATACAATGAGCGGGTGTAGGATGTAAGTGCGTCGGTAGAATTGGATGGTTGGGTCGTCGTTGGGTCGGACATTCCTGATGGACCGAAAGTAAGAAATTGAATAAAGAGCCTGGGCGGGTATTTCTTGGTAGAAAAACAAGGTTGCGACCGCGTAGAGGACTTTGGGCGTTCGTCGAAAGAAAAAAAAAAGGGCAAGGGACCGGAGGGGGGAAGAGGGTACGTATGTGTAAGTTCTTGATGAATATATAAGTTATGTTGCAATTGGGATCCGGAACTCCCAGGCCGAAACAAAATTTCCATCTGGTTGGTTGGTTTCCCCAATGCTGTCAGCGTTTAGCCGAAGAAAAGTACCTAATTGACGTCATCTTAGATCGGGGTACCTGTTTTCGTCACGGAGGTCCAGACCGCTCCACCGCTGTCATGATGTTATCTACATACGTACGTACAAGTCCCTCCGAAAATAAAATGTAGAACTCGGAGATCAAAAAAAAATAGAAAGACAAAGCGTCCAGTCCGAACAACTGTGCTACCGTGAACTAGAAGACGACCGTGACGACCTTCTCGGCATCACATCCTCAGTGGCGTGAACATCAAGTGTCACTTGCAAATCGTGGTATTTTTGTAGATCGACCGCTTCAGACCGAGCCACGCCTGCTGAATCGTTCGGTAGCCAGATAATGGGAGGCGGGGCAATCAGCTCCGGCGCATATAGGATTCCAGACATTTCCTCTGCATGATCCGTAAAAGGTAGTGGGGGGAGATGAGGTGGTGCGTCGGGATGTGTTCTGGCCGCTCTTTCTGTAGCCGTCAGATCATCTAGGGTATCGGTTTCTATATAATATATATACAATATTAACATGTGTAATTCGAAATTTGGAAAAGACTCACGGAGTGGTACCGCACCCTTATAGGTTGACGAGGACGGCATAACGGCCAGCGTAACACTCATCATTTCCAGAACTGAAGCCATCGATCCGCGAGTCCGAGTGCCGGGGATGCTGCTCCCATTAGTCGTGTCCGTGTCGTGGTTGAGATGCCGATCAGCACCACTCGCAAACGTGTCCAGTGAGTTTTGCGTGATGGGGCTCAGGGATTGGCGTCCAGGCAGCCTCGTTTTCCAATTCGTGTAGGCTTCCACGAACACGATAACAAACACGCCAGATCCGATGAGGATGCCACCTTCTATCCAGAACTTTAGTGTCAAAAAAATGAGCCCTAAAAGGATGGGTTGAAAGGAAAGTAGGGTTCCAAAGCGCCGTAGGAGCCACATGTGCATTAGCCCACCGGTTTGAGAGTGAGTTCGGGCATAAACGTAGCCAACGAGGAAACGGTGGGCTAGGAATTTATCTTAATATAGATACACCAATCGGAAATGAATTCGAACATACCAATCAATGTCAGGACAAGTAGCACAACGACAGCCGGCGCGATTAATGGAAAAATAAGTGCAAAGGTTGATGCGAAAACAATGGCCAGAACACATGCACCAGTAGCATATGATGGATTATACGTCCTAGGGTAAACGGCTGGCAATGATTGGTCAGAGGATTCTCAAGGGTATGAAAAACAGATCAAATACCTCTAAAACGTTGTCGTGGCGTCACAGCGTGTTTCTCGGCACGAATAACACGCCAGAGGCGGAAAGGTTGCAAAACAAGGCAGGCAGGGAAGATGATAGCGACATTAAGAACTAGCGAAAGGGCAAGAACGCTCATGTATACAGCTCCATTAGCAACCGAAGTCGTCGGGTTCGTGTTTGTAGTCAAGGCTTGCATAGAAAACAATATTGCTCCGATGGCAATTAACCAGAGGGCTCCAGCGGCAGTTAGGACAAAGAAAGTGATCTTGAAAATAAGGAGTTGGCTTGCAGAGATAGAGACAGAACCATGGATAGTGGCGACCCCTGCAAGATGCTCAATAACAGAGAAGAAGGAACTTTTGAAAACGTACAGTGGACAGCTGCTAATCCCAGGATAATGAAGATGGTAGCAGCAACAGCAGGTGCGAGCACTGTTGCAAGACCCGCCACAATTGTTTCGGTCGTCACGAGTGGTTTTAAGAATGGAAGGTAATGTGCAACATCAGGTGCGGGTGCGAGTGAAAGCCCAACTGCCGCAGACACTGGAAGAAACATGGTTTCAGCAACTTAAACAAGAAAAATTCAACAATTGGAAATACTAACACACTGCAGCAAGAATCACAGTCACCACAGCGACAGCGGCCCACATAACACTAGTATCCAACCAACTTCTCTCATTTTGCAGGACATCCCATCGAATATCTTCCTTTGCCCGACCTTCAATTATCTGCACGCCAGGAATAAACCTCAGACCTCGTCCGACTATTAACCATCCATTAATGCCTGCACCAGACGCAATGTCATTGTAGCTGTCTCTCTGCGTGTCGGCTATCTCGGCATTAATGATCTTCAACCTCGATCGCCACTGGGTAATTTCCGCGTATACGTGTCCAAGATCTTCGTATCCGAGACCATCCATGGGTCGCACAAAGGGCTGTGAGGGTTGAAGTCGAAGATGTGGAGGTGGAACAGACTCAGGGTCAGCGCGATATGACATTCGACGGGGAAAACTCTCATGTCTCGTCGACGGTGGCGTATCTGGCTTCGGTGGGCGAGGACGGCGAAACGAGGACGGCCCAGCTTGGTCTGGAGGGATTCCATTATAATCAGTTTCCAGAATGTCTGGCCCATCAGTCGACAGGTCAACCCACTCCTCCTCCTCCTCCTCGGGAATCGCTTGGACGACCCCATGTTCATCCACATCCATGTCCTCATATGACGACAATCCATAATTCGGCCCAAACAACCGTGGGTCAGGAATTGGTGGTAACCAGCTTCCATGTCTGGCAGTCGGTCCCAATTCGCCCGATTCCTCTACTGTGACATGACTCCCAAGAGGCAACCGGCCATAGGCAACAGAGTTGCGATTGACTTCCATGAATCTGCTGCCAATGACACGGGAATTAATGGAGTCTGACAAACTCTGATGTCGATCAATGCCTGCGTCGGCAAACCTGCCCCCGCTAATGCCTTGGACACCGCGAAGTTTGTAATAAGAGGAAGGAGCAACGAAGGAGCTCGGAGCTAGGGAGGACGCTGCAAAAGCTCTGTTCACCTGCCGTCTGGGTCGAGTCCGCCGCTGCCGGGGCGTAAGTGGGAGGGGTTTGCTGATGTACGGCCTGCTGGGATCCGCAGGGGGAGGTGGAGGGACAAAATCGAGGATAGAAGGATCGGGAGTTGTAACGCGGAAAGAACTGATATATTTGGTCTCTGAGATTTCTAGGTTCTCCAAAATTTCGTCGCGTTCATCTATTAGCAGGGCCAGTTTATGCGTGTCACTGAAAAGAAAGGACGTTAGGCACGAATACGGAGTCGTTACAGGCCTAAAGTCGCACCATATTGAAAACAAGCTTTGAACGTCAACTTCTGCGTTATTTGTTTCCTCAGGGCGATTGAGTGGTTGACGCTCCTCTTCGCGTCGTCTGGTCCTCTTTTCTCCATTTCTCGGGCGAGCGCCACCACCTCCGTTCCTTTTGGCGGCCTCGCCCAAGGATGAACTCAGACCAATCTTGACGAGGTAATCTTTGAATTGTTTTTCACCCCAAGTCGCAAATCCAGGTGCCTTTCGAGCGCTGAGCCACCCTAGATCTTTCCCTTCGCATTTGACCTCCAACCATCGACGTCGATAAGCCACGACACGGTTGAACTCCTGGATAATCTTGATTAAAGCCGGGAGGACACCGAGCAGGATGACCAGTGCAGTCAAAACAATTACTCGAATTCGCGAGTGATACGGATCGGAATCGGAGATTAGGGAGCGTCGTTCGTTGGTTGAAATATTAGACGAGGTGATATTGCCGCTCTGGATCAATCTCAAGAGGCGTAGCAAACTAAGGTCCGTAAGGGTAGAGTAGCCTCCAGAGTAGATGGCGGAGGGAGGATAGGAGGCATTACATGGAGTATTGATTAGATAGAGTGGCAGGGCTCCAGCAAGCGCCAGAAATGACCAGCCGAGTGCAATGGTCAACGCTATCCATAAAGCGCGTTGACTGAGCTCCTCGTCAGATGGAAAGAGTTTTGAGTCCTGTGCGGCTGAGCGGCCAGCATCTGATACGTCGGAAGGAACAGGCGGAACGAGGGGGACTTTGGGAAAGAGGAAGGCAAAAAAAGATGAACCGAGAGGCTTCGGTCGAAGCCTTGGTGGGAAACAGGGTGTCGGCATTGTGTAATAGGAATGGATTGACAGAGAACTCACTCTTGGTGAACGAACCATTCCCGCAACGCGTATACTTGTCGAAAACGAGGCCTTAAAATGGCGAAAATCAGCTGAAGAAGGTCAGTCTCTGGTGGAAATTTTTTATTTGGTGAAGTCGATTTACCCATAGTATGAGACCAATCGCGGCAGGAATTAAAACGGTGGCGATTATTCCGGCAGCGGCGGAGTCGAAGCCGTCGCCGGGACACAGAGCGCCTGTTCTTGACTGAACCACGGATTGTGTACTAAGTGCAGCGGAAGCCGGTGAAGGAATGGACTGGGAAAGTGAGGATGCTGATGATGAAGGATATTGAGTGATGATAGATTCGGTAAAGGACGTAAAGGTTGTGGTGGGTTGTGTAACAGTCGTAGCAGGAATAGTCGTGGTGAACACCAGAGGACCGGGAATGGTCCCACTTTCGGATAATGAAGAACTCGGCACTTGAATAGAAGAGGGTGGCTGCGATGAATTTGTGGGGGGATAAGTTGAACTAGCCGGGAGTGAGGGTATCGCAGTGTTAGTATAAGAAATCGAACTTCCGGTAGGTGTCCAGGAATCGTGACGAGGTCGTAGGTGTCCACTATATATCAGGACAGGATCATCTGGGGCGTAAGGTGTCATTGGTGGCCAGCGGGTATATGGGAGAAGCTGGAAGACAAGCTCCAAACTTTTGAACCACAATACTGATAATCCAAAAAAGGAAACCGAGCTATACCGATCTCGCACAATAATGATGGCTCCAAGGGCTCACAAAAGGAGGATAACGGGTAATGTAATAATGTACTGAGGAACAGAGGTGTGCGTTTGGATTCCGGGCGTCGACGACTCTTTTGGCATCTTTTGGCATGAGGCCATACAAAACACGTTGTCCCCCAGGGAACATCGGTGGCTGTTCCCGGGAAAAAGGTTGTCATAGGCAAGGTTGGATTGGCTTCACTTTGTATTTCGCAATGGACTTTAATATTTAGGCAACGCGGCCGTTGGAGGTCGGGTCACCTTTTTCTCAGGAGTTGTGGACAACTGGAACCAAAGTTATGATTATACTAGGAACGAAATCTGGAGTGTCACTGTCATGTGACCGAATCGAGAGAGAGATCGCTATGTAAATCTTGGTTGAGAATTGTTATCAACGCCATGGCGAGTACTGTGCGCCAGGTCTGTTCATTATCGTCCATGGTAACAAATTCACATTGATATTCAACTCAGCATAGCCCATAGCTCCCACAACCCTGCAGCAAGCGCAGACCAATGCTTTGCTCAACCTCCTCAACCTCAATCAACCTCCCGAAATACCCACAAACATCTCCGGAAAGGCCAACTCGGGATTCAAGACACCTCCAGTATCTGGCCCACCCGTCTGGAAGATATTGGTCCTGGACCAACAGACGAAGGATGTCCTCGCGACTGTGCTGCGCGTCCAGGATTTACGTGACGCTGGGGTGACCCTCCACGTGTAAGACCTTGCTTTGCTCTCTATCAATTATCCAAAATTTAATGGCGCTATTCCAGTCAGCTCCATTCCCTAAGACCACCACTGCCCGATGTGCCTGCTGTTTATTTCGTTTCACCCACCCTGGTCAACATCCGACGAATAGCGCAAGACCTGCAGAAGTCACTTTACGAGTCCTATCACCTCAACTTCGTTGAGCCACTTCCTCGCGCATTGTTGGAAGAACTCGCGGCATCTGTCGCACAGGATGGAACAGGCGAACTTATAGAACAGGTCCTTACATTCGTTTCATGATATGGAGACCACAGCTAACGGAGGTACTTCCTCGAGATTAGGTGGTTGACCAGTACCTCTCATTTATTGCGCCATCACCCGCGCTCTTCTCCCTTCTCCCACCCCCGCCCCCGCCCCCTCTTATAACGTCCCCCACCCAATCAACCTTCTCTGGTCCCGTTTCCACATACACTATCCTCAATTCTCCTTCTTCTACGGAGCAGCAAATTGAGGAAGAGATCGAAAGAGTGGCTAGCGGGTTATTCAGTGCCGTGGTCACAACAGGCGAGTATTTTGAGACCTTATCGTCTTCAAGTTTTAATTAACATTGCCGCAGGCCATGTGCCGTTCATCCGAGCACCAAGAGGAAATGCGGCTGAAATGATAGCAAAGAAATTAGAAACGAAAATCCGAGACGCTATCCTTTCTTCTGGAAGGTCACATAATTCTTCGACCTCGCTATTTTCTCCCGATTCAACTGGCCTATCGAATCTCCAACGACCTCGTGAGTACAGTCGCAATATCGGACTTCGTGAAAGCCTCACCCTTCCTCTAGTTCTCCTTATTCTTGACAGGAATGTAGACCTGGTTTCGATTCTTGCTCACGGGTGGACATACCAAGCGCTAGTTTCAGATTGCCTCGACATCAAACTTAACCGCGTCACCGTCTCTCAAAAAGACTCGAAAAAAGCCTACGATCTGGACTCAAAGGATTTCTTCTGGGCGCAAAATGCGGCAAATCCTTTCCCTCAAGTAGCTGAAGAAATAGACGCTGCACTCAATAAGTATAAGCAAGATGCTGCGGAGATCACGCGAAGTACGGGTGTCAGTGAAATCAATGACATCTCGCAACTGTGAGCACCGTGTCCCAAATTATTTTTTGTTGCATAAATCGTTGATAAGCTCTTCGAGCTGTTTAGAGATCTGACAACAAACGCCGCCCATTTGAAAACCGCGATCACACAACTACCGGAACTGACCGCCAGGAAAGCAACGCTTGATACTCATATGAACATCGCTACGGCCCTATTGGAACAAATAAAGAAACGGAGTCTCGACGAACTTTTCAGCACAGAAGAAGCAATCGGAAGACAGGTACTTACATCATCTCATTCATCTTTCATGAAGCTGACCGACATTCAAAGACCACTCAAACCATCCTTGAATTCTTGCGCGCCCCACGTCCGGACGGAGCGCTGACACCATTGGACAAACTTCGTCTCGTCCTGGTCTTTTACCTCTCCGCTCCAGACAATTCCATCTCCAAGGACGACATCCAAGAGCTCGAAAAGGAGCTCAAGTCAGCAGGTGCAGCAGTCTCTGCTTTCGAATATGTGCGACGAACGAGGGAAATATCTCGTATGACGTCCTCGATTAGCATGGGCTCCGTTGGCACCACTACTCCTTCTCTCGGGAGCGTGGCCGGCCAAGGAGGGGAGCTATTCAAAGGCTTCAGTGCATTGGGCAACAGGGTACGCGTAATTGACATTTCCAAAATAAAAATCACGCCTAACAATATATATAGCTTACGGACCGCCTGAAAGATGGAAGATTCGACACCCTCATTTCAGGTGTTAAGAATTTCCTGCCCACCAACAAGCTTTTCCCCGTCACTCGGTTGACTGAGGCCCTCATGGATTCGTCAGCGGCTTCAAATCAGTCCCTGGCCGAGACGGATGAGTATATCTTCCTCGACCCACGTGCTCCTCGACAGGTCCATGGCATGCCAGGCGCACCAGGCAGCAGTGGTGTCAGCAAGGCTAAACGCATGGCGTTTGCGGAAGGCATGGTGTTTGTCGTGGGAGGTGCTGGATACGTTGAATATGGGAATTTGGAAGAGTGGGCCGGGAAGACAGGAAAGCGTGTCACTTACGGTGGTACGGACATCATCGATCCTGGAAGCTTTGTGGAGGCCCTGGAAAGTTTGGGAAGGGTAGGCGGTACATAGAAGTGTTGTCTGATTTGACCTGCCCTCGACTACAAATACATTTTCTTCACCAGGCCAGGAACAAATTTATTATGAAAATATAAAAATACAGTGTGGTTCACCCTTTACAAGACTATGCCGAAAGGATAATACAATAATAGATGCTTGAGTTGAGGTCTAAAATCGTTGTCCGATTATTTTTTTCTGTTGTTTTGCATTGCGAGGATTTGAACAAGCCGGATGCTATATGATATCCATTGAGTGTTAAATTCTTTCAAAGAAAGAGGGTGACGAACAAAATATTGATCATGTCGAGCTCCAAGCTAATAGATTCGTTTATGGGGTCGACCGTCATCAAGCCTTGTTCGGCCATTCGAGCGTGCTTCAAGATTTTCTGCGTGCTGAAAGAAAAAGCCATTTGAGAGTCTGCACAAGAGTGGCGACGGATATAGACATACTCGTAAAGCACGAAACCACCGAAAACGGCAAGACCTCCGTAAAGAGATATAGATTCAGTGATAGTCAAAGCGCGGATACCCATCGGAATGATCATCGGCGCCAGAGAGCTGAGAGCGACGACTGTGACTCCTGCCAGGAGAGGGCCACCAAGAGTTAAGTACTTGTCATTCCTGAGCAAATTTAGAAACGGTGACAAAAATGGGATTAGGCGGAAATGGTAACCACGTACGTAGCAGTGGCGCCAACATATGAAATGGATCCAACCGCGCCGATTGTGTAGAGTGCAGCTCGAGAGAGGATGGCAGGGCTGAAGAAGAACAAAGGACTCAGTGTAGCTGCCTGGCAGGCATTGAACCCCTATAACCGAGGGTAAGTTAAAGAAGGCAGGTGGGAGGTGGATCAGACTTACTAGCCAGAACAGATGTTTCTGAACACCTTTCTCTGGAGGAGTGTAGAAGGTGCCCATCATCGTTGCAATGCTTCCTGCGAGACTGACGCCGAAAACTACCCCTTCAAAAACCTTTCAAGGACTTTTCGAATGCATTGTAAGTAATAGAGGTCCTTACAAGGATTAGCGGCCATAATTCTGAAAGCCACACCAGAGCGGAAGAGACTACGAGCTGCCACAGCGGTCAACGTCAAGCCGAATCCAGTGTACTTGAAACTATCGTTCAAGAGGCTCTGTTCCGCATGGGTAAGCGGATCTCTTGTATTTCTGTTGAATATTCCATCCAGGACGACGACTGCGCCAGCAACGCCACCCTGTAGATCGAAGCTGACACCGTTAGGGTTTGACTCAGAGACGAGGAATATTCAGCCACTCACAGCAGTAATGGCCATCTTCCGCCATGAGAACTGGTTGTCTGGTTGCACCATCTGTCTTTCGGTCACGATAGTCCGCGAACCCTTGAAGAGCAGAGATCCTGAGGTCTGGGAAATAGCGGGAGTCTTCCGAAGGCTCATCAGGAGCCCATTGCTGCAGTTCTTTCTACTTGTACGCAGTGCAAAAGAAGGGTTAAACAGAGGTCTGAATGCAGATACAGGAGGGCGCAACATGGTGTTACTGTAGAAAATGGTGGACGCCGACGTCATTCGTCTGCCGCACGTCCGGTTTAGGAAGGCGACTATCTGGGCTATTCCTTCAAGCACATCCTTCAAAGCCTCTGAACCCACGATTTCCTGTTAGTTGGTAGGACCCATGGCAAAGATCATGACGCCCTTGAGAAGCTTGTCGACAATTTAGCCAAAATTTAACTAGTAGAGTTGCAGAATATTGTTTTTACACGGCATTGGTTAAACAAGCCCATCAGGATATAGTCGAAAAAACATAAGTATGGCACATCATAACAGTTCAAAGTTTATAAGGATAATCAGCAAGGTATAAGCATTTATACATCATAAACAGAGGAAATGAGGGCACAACAAACCGAAAAGCAGAAGGGGAAAAAAAAGAGATAATAATCAACGCATCTTAGTGGTCGTTGATATTTTTGGGGGAGCTGCGGAATGTCGGGTTCATGACTTATTGTTTACCAGGAGCTGCTTGAGCAGCAGCCTGTGATTGCTACTCAGATATCCTTTCAGCATTTAAAAAACCGGAGAGCGGATGTGAATATAACGCACAAGATATGCCATTAATTGCTGGTATTGTGGGCCAGCAGCGGTAGGGGCAGCGGTGCCAGGCGGGGGAGTGCCCATGAAATGGGTAGCGTAAGCTTGCCCTGGAGCGGCTGGGGGACGTTGCTGTTGTTGCGCGGATTGCAATAATGCAAGAATATTTGGTGGCAGGTTGGCCAGAGCAGGATTGGCTGCAGGTGGTTGAGGAGCACTTGGGGGAGCATTATATGCATTTCCGGGAGGAGGATACGTTGCAGGGGGATAATATGGATTCGGTGCTGGAGGCATCGACGACAGTGGCATTGTTGGTTGCGTAGGTGGTTGAGGTGCTGGTACCGGTGAAGGTGCTGCAGGTTGCTTTAATGCAGCCAACAACTAAAAAGAACATAAATCTTAGAAAATTTTGGTCAACGCTGATCCCACCTGTTGCACTTTGCGAGCTTGCTCTAGCCGATCATCCTGAGGCTAAGGGGAGGAGTAATAAGTACGCAATTAGCATGAACAATTAAGAAAAAACCGACTGGAGCCACAGGGGCTGGGGCTGGAGGATAACTCGACGGTCCTCCGCTATATCCGGTCGAGGGAGGTCCGCCATAGCCCCCACGAGGACCGTCGTATCGATCGCTATAGCCGCCCGACCTCCCACCCCGTCCATGATCTTCCTCGTATCGACCGATACCACCTCCGCCACCTCCACGCCCTCGATGATCACGATCTTGGCGGCCATAATCAACCCCTCCACGACGATCGTAATCGTCTTCCATACCGCGTCCTCGTCCTCGACCCCGTCCACGTCCACGTCCTCCACGAGTGTTCCTTTGATCCTCCCAATCTTTATTGCCGTCGCTACGAAAAAGGGTCGATAATTTTATATAGTACAAAAAGAAAAGAAAAGTCGTGCTTACCGAACTCCACCAGATGTCGAGTCATCCCATGCGAATATGATGTCCATTACGCCATCCTGCAGTCCTTGGTGGCGAAGTCGGTCGTGGGCCTCACCACAAGCCTGCAATGCGTGTTAGAAGTGGATAAGGGTGAAGGACAGAAACGTGGTCGTACTCTCGTGTCGTAAAATTCAACGTATCGGGAGCTGCCGAAGTTGCGTGTGTCAGTTCAATCTTTTATGAAAGAGAGTTGAGATTCTCAACTCGATGCGATCGCCTACAGGCTTGACGGTTTTCACGTCACCGAACTGCTGGAGCTTGCGTCTAACTTCATTATCGTCGATGGGCTGGCCAGAAGGTGAATTACGAAGGGTGACCTGTAGTGTTCCTTGGAACTGCTGCAAGAATGAGTTAAATAAATAACGGGGATGCAGTTTTGGAAAAAAAAAAAATCCTTTACTTGATTCTTTTCGCGATCATTTCCTTTCTGGTCGTCACGTGGAAGAGAATAGTGAACGTCAATCTGCCGAAAGAGTCGAACAATGCAGGTGTTAAGGTTCATCTCAGTATAGACCATTCAGATGGTGCTTACAGGTCGGCCACTAATTTCTGAACCTTGGAGCCGATCTCTTGCCCTCTCCGCTGCTCTAAGATCATACTAAATGTTCAGACGAACGTTGAGTGACCGATTTCTGACCAAGTCACTCGACGGAATCTCACTTACATAGGTAACGAAAACCATACCTCTTGTTGATATCAAGTCGAAGAATGTCTTGATCTCGCCGTGTTCTTCAAATATGCGACGGACATCTTCACTGGGCGTTTCATACTAATGGAATACATTAGCATTCATTTAGAAGAGCAAAGTAGCCATTGAAAATTGGGGAACTCTTCAAAAATTTGAACTTGCCTTAATGTTGCGGATGAAAAGGGTACGGCAAGGTCGTTCGCGTTGAATGCGTTCCTCAATTATGGAGTCGTGTACCTTATCGTCTCTGTCCTTCCTAATGGGACGGCGTCGGTCTTCGTCGTCAAATGCTCCAGGTCCGTCTATTACAGGTGAACAGAGACAAATGAGAAACTGCACGACATGGTACGGAGAAGAGCCAAGCAAAGATAGAACGTAGCAAGGAGCAGCGCGCGGAAGTGGCATCATTTACGATTCTCAAGAAGACTCGGATGTCAGGAATCGACGCTCAGGGACTTTCACCGATTTTCACGATTTCAAGTTAACCAGAGTGAGAGTCCAGAGGAGACATCACGCAGCACCCCGCGATTGTTACAGTGCATGACAACTGACGAAAAGTGTGCTGAATCTCCGTGCCTCATCTAGTATTCAACTGAGACGAAAGGAGGTTCTCTTTTCCTATCTTCGATTATGACATTCAGACTTAATTGTAGCGCACCTTCAAATTTAGAATAACCTTGGTTGTACCCTGCTGACTGTGGTGCAGAGGGAGGGAAGTGGGCAGGTGTGGAATCTGCATAACTGTTGCCTGAATAATACGCTTGCTGTGCGCTGGGCGGGTGTTCATAACTATTGTAGCCACCCATCTCGCTCTGGTTGTGTCCTTGATCGTAAGCTCCATGATTGCTCATGGATGCATCATAACTTCCGTATCCTCCTCGACCTCGTGCAAAGCCGCCTCTTCCTCTGAATGGTGGGGCTCCTCTTTCTGTATAACGGTGGCCTCTGTCACCTCCTAGGCCAGGCGAGTTGTTACCCCGACGACCCGGGGAATGTTCGAAGCTTTGCCCATAGGGGTGATGGCGATTCATGACTCAAGAGGACTGATCAAGCTCTGGCTGCAATGTGACGTGGAGAAGACGAGGGAAGCAGGTGACGAATTAATGGCAACGCCTGACTGACAAGACACTTGGGAAAGATTGAAGACGTTAGGGGGTCAAAACTCAGGCCTGAGGCCGGGCAGATAAGAAGGTAGTGGTGGTGCGAGAACAAGGAAGAAAATTGAAAACATGGTCAAAAGGCAGGCCGGGAAATGCCGAGATACCGAGTGCCGTTTGTGGGCAGACTGCGCCTCGAGCCTCATTTCAATTCAACGACCATGTCCAAGCAGTTCCAATTTAAACTCGTCCTCCTGGGTCAGTGGAATTCCCTGTTTTCTATTCCCCACTCACCATCTACCTTTTCCCAGGAGAGTCGGCCGTTGGGAAATCAAGGTTAGTCTGACGTGCTGCTCAGCTTCAGCTACTGATACCTGGCAAGTCTTGTTCTGCGCTTTGTGAAGGACCAATTCGATGACTATCGTGAAAGTACCATCGGAGGTGAGTGCCCAACGCCTCTCACTATCCATACCATGCTGATAGCCTGTACAGCTGCCTTCTTGACCCAAACAGTCACCCTCAGCGACCAGACGACTGTAAAGTTTGAAATATGGTGTGTTCTGCTTACGCTCTCCTCTCCTCTCTGGTTAAATAAATCTCTTCCAGGGACACCGCAGGTCAAGAACGTTATAAGGCAAGTTCCGCCAGTTTAATTTTCATCACCTGTGGAGCTGACGTTGTGCTTGCCCCTAGTCACTTGTGTGTATCAGTCCGACATTATTGGCCCCCACATTCTCATTTGGCATCTGCATTCCAGGCGCCCATGTACTACCGAAATGCCAACTGTGCGGTTGTCGTGTATGACATTACGCAATCCGCCTCATTGGAGAAGGCTCGCACATGGATACGAGAGCTACAGCGGCAGGCTGACCCATCGATAGTCATTGCTTTATGTGGAAACAAGTTAGATTTATCTGCACGACGCCAAGTGACACAGGAAGAAGCAAAGAAATACGCAGACGAGGAGGGCTTGATGTGGACGGAAACCAGCGCGAAAACTGGGGAGGGTGTCACAGAGATCTTCACAGCCATTGGTGAGATTCCGACTTGCTTCCGTCACATAATGTTGTTGATTAGCATCGTTTTGATTTCTAGCCCAGAAACTCCCTCTGACAGCGCCAAGTGCCACCCGCGCTGGCGCCGGACGGGCGGGAGGGCCAAGTCCAAGGGCGGGGGTTGATCTCAACAAGCAGTCAGCTACACCAGGACAGCCTGACGCATGCAATTGTTAAATCCCTCCTATCAGCCTCGCTATGTTCTATCCAGTCTGTTTACGTCCTCCCATTTGCTTTTCTTGTAACGTATAGCATTCATCCTGTCATGCCTTTCTTCTGGTTACTTCGGACCTTCTGGGATATACAATCCTATTTCACGCCGAAATACTTTTGTTACATATCCCACTGTTAGTAGTTGTGGGATACAGCCGCATGCAATCCTATATACTTGATATCGATGCTGCAACTTACATTTAATTAACATACATTTCAAACTTATACCTTCTTTGCGTTTGGAACATCGAGCTTCTAAAATCTTTAAAAACCTGCCGCTTCTAAACCTTTTCTGATATCGGCATGCGCAAGTTCGGAATGTTGAACTTCTTGACTCTTCGACCAAAACCAGTTTGGGTCCAGCGAAGCTCCTTCCTTGAGGTGAGTTTCGATAAAAGCCATTGTCGACTCGCTAACAGCGAGGCCATATGGTCGAGATTGAAATTTCAGCATATTCGTGATAATTTCGTGCCATCTCGCTCTTTGATAGAAGCAAATTCGATCGTCGACGTCTTGATCGCTGAAATGTTCTTGGACATGGATGATGTCTGTGAGGAACATTGTAATGAAGGGTACGCAAGGGCCATCGGCTTGTTGTAATAACGTTCGATAGCCGGCAAAACCCCCAGTAGGTTCATTATGTCGAAGAAGTAGATCAAGATTGGATTTCCGGCTGACATGAGCCCACGTCAGGTGTAATCTTGTAATAACTGTGCTCGACAGGGCAATGATGATTGCACTCATCGAAGAGAAATTGTTCAAAACACGACATTTCTTTTATACGTTGTCAGCGTGAATAGCAGAGATCAGAACTTAGGGAAGCACACCTCAGCAACTTTTACCCAAAAATCCACTGTATCTGCCCTTTTCCCAAGAACAGCGTTGGTTAGAATGCTATTCTTCACCCAGGAACCAAGCTTGTCGTGTGTGTTGCAGAAATCCTGTAGTCTGGCCACGGGTTCTCCTTTTTGAATTTTCGCGTATGTCAAGCATTCCTGAGGTGTAATCTTGATAAAAAGCGAGAACTCTAGCAGGGCCAACTGCTCAGCAATGTCAACAGGATCCAGCTTGAGGAGGTCATTCTTATGAGCCTTTGACTTCCGAGCTTTCTTTGGTGAGATCGTTGTCGGAACTTTGGGTATAGTGAAGGTCTGTACGGTTTCCGTTGGAATGGCCAGGTATAAAAAACCCATTGATTACGTACCAGCCGTTCAATTGTTTTAATCATGGCGTTTGCTGTGCACGTGAGCGGCGCCTTCACAACAGTGCCTAGGAACTCCGTCAAACGCTGGGCGATCTGGGGTTCCTCCTCAAGAAGACGATAATCTTCCAACCATTGAATAAATATCTCTAGGGTCCGCCGCTGAACGGGTGCTCGAAGGTGAGCTTTCCAATCTTTATACTCCTGTTCTGTTAGTGACTTGGGTGGTTTCATGCGGAATCTCTCGACGAGGCAGTCGAAGAGTTGGTCCGCCGTCATGAATGTCCGAAAAGTCAGGAGAAAGACATTCGTAAAAGTATGGCTTTCCTTGAGTTCTGTACACTGCGTTAAGATAATTTCTGAGTTGCCATTGTGCTTCCACTCACTCGTAAGGTCCGAGGGGTCTACATCCCAGGTCAGCCTTTCAATCAATGCCACGAGGGTTGCAGTTCGAATGTGACCCTTGTCATTCTCGTCGATTTGATCCGTGTACTGAGGCTGAAGGTACCGAACGGTGCCGTTCTGTGCACGAATATGGATAACAGGGCTCAAATCCTCGCTCGCTTTTCTCTGTCGAACCCTTTCCTCCCGCGTTCGCTTTGAAAGAGCTTCAAAAGAGCCAACCATATCAGGGCTTGCCAATTTGTCAATTTCACGTGTGTTACTAGATTCAAGGAGTGTGGTGAGTCGGCTGAGTGTGGGATTGTCATCCAACAGTACTGGTCTTCGGCGAAGACTCCTACTTGACAAAGCACCCGTTCGTATTCGACCAGCTTCTGCTTCTTGAGCAGAAGTTGATGATACAGGGTTCCGCTGCGACTGGGAACGCATTGGAGGATGTGGCATTGGAGAAGTGGGGGAGGGGGGAGGTTGTGAATGCCATCGTGAAGAATTTGGTGTATTGTAGGGATTGATGTTCTGGTCTCGCTTTGGGTCGCTCTGTGATGTATCTCTAGGAGTTTGGTATACTGAGGCATTTCGGCTGGTCTAAGAATATATAATGATTAACTAATTGGACATGAATTATGGTCCAACGTACTTTATATTCTTCATGTTCAGATCGTGGGGAGGAAGCTGAGGATTCGGGGTCGAATAGAGTAAGGTTGCGATTCACAGGAACAGAGTTGTATAGTTGCTCCGCTTCGTACTCGTATATCCGAACTTCCTCCCATGTGTTTCGTAATTTCCCAGCCATTTCTTCAGTCAGAGGGCTAACGTACGCTTGAGGGATCCAGCCCACAACGGGACCCTCTTTGCGCATCGCCGCCCACCAGCCAGTATCGTCTCGTTTGACAATATCCAAGATTTCATTCTTTTTAAATGACAGGAGTCCAGCCTCCTCCGCGTCGAAATCATGCATGCAGAGGACGGAAAAAAGGATGGTCTGTGAATTTTCAGCCGAAGACTGGTAGTATTCTTCACTATCGGTGTTCATCGTCGTTGAGCTGCTAGAAGATGGCGTCCGGGGTATGATAAGGACCTTGGAAGACGTGTAGGCGGAAGGAATAATGTGAAGTTGAAGCAATTGACGCACAGCCTGCGAGCGTGTCTGGGAGGTGGACATAATCTATAGATATCCAACTCGCGAGCCGAGATCAGAATCTTGATGAGGGCCACAACCTCACAGATATCAAGAAATAGGTTCGAGACAGAGAATTGGGAAGGGAATAGAACCGGTCCCTGTCGTTGGCATTTCCCCGTTATATTGGTCGTTTTGGATAAGGCAACCACCATCACATGATGCTCGTTTTGGGTGAACAGTTGTGATAACACTTTGAGGCGGATCACTGAATTCACGAGTAAATCCATTTTTTATAAGGTCTTAGCTGGAATATGGCATAATATACAAATATTACTCGAAATCCACCAATGAGTTTGGCAGAGGGCACCAACATCGCTGCGGCCATCGCCGGGGCCCGGCGCACTTGTCCATCAATACCGCAAGCTTGAAGCACAGGGGTGAGGGTGGCGCACATTTCATTCCTGTATCAGGGTTTGCTTTGAATATGTGTCTGCCCAAAAGGCTCATCGTTTCTCAATATATCACGATTGTGCTGAGCACCACTTCCCAGGTGCTTCAACTTCAACTTCAGCTCTGAGCTGATATCATGATGTACAAATCCCTGGTTTACTCAGGAGCCCGATAAAGCCCTAGGAAGCGTGGGAACTTGTTAATTGTTGATGGCATCTAGGGTTGTAAAACTCAATACTACATAGTACAGGCATCTCTAACCCACTCGACCTCAAGCCGTGCAGAAAATGTCATTATGGAATGCAACCAAAGCAAAGGTGAGGCTTTCATTATGAATCGGGCTGAGGGGCGTCAGGCCTGTTATGCGAGCCTTCACGCATGGATCAAGAAACTCACATCCTGCACATGCTCGAAGGTCCAGCTACGGTGAAACTCCATTTCCTTCTGCGCTTGCAAATTTACTTATGTTCATATGTTACAGATTGTCAGTCCAACGACTTCGTACTCTGCAGCAGAAAAAGGAAGCACAGGCGAAAGCTTCCCGCCGCGATATAGCCACCCTGATCGAACGAGGCAAAATAGAAACCGCCCGCATCAAGGTAGAGACCAGTATGTAACCTCACAAGTACCACACGATGGACTCGAACGCTCCTTTCTTTGTCCTTTCTAGTTATCAATGAAGATATCCATGTTGAACTTTTGGAATTACTCGAACTTTACTGCGAGCTGCTGCTGGCTAGATTTGGATTGCTTGACCAGAAGTTAGTTCTGCAAATCTTGAATCTTGACATGAATATTAACAATTCTTAGTACACGCGAGCCGGACCCAGGTACTCTACTCGCCGACATGATTTGATGATTCTTTGTCAAACGAGATCCCATAGGAATATTCGAGGGAGTCTGCAGCATAGTTCATGCTGCGCCACGGACAGAACTCAAAGGCAGGTGCTCTTTATCTTGATCAATGTTCGAGACCCGTAATTCCTACTTGCAAAAGAATTACATATCTTGCGTGATATCCTAATGCACAAGTATGGACGCGACTTCTCCCAGGCGGTCATGGAAAACCGGGACGGACGTGTTAGCCAACGTGTGAGTACATGACAATCCCGGACGTATAACCATTAATGCCTTGAATAATGAAAGGTTATGAATAAAATAACGAATGGAACCCCTGCACCAGCTTTGGTTGATGCATATATAAGGGAGATCGCTAAAGCATATGGTGTTCCTTGGGCCGGTACCGATGAGTTGGACGTCCCAGAATTGAACGGAGAAGCCTCGAAGGTAAGGGGGCGTCCATTCAAGCAATTGCCCTTGAATCATCAATTTAATTCTTTATGATGTAGGAAATAGAAGGAGACGCGCCTTCACCTTCTGCTACTGAGAAAGATAACGAAAAGGGTCAACGGACGTCCTCGGTCACACCAGAACCGTCGAAATTGGGGGAATCGAAGAAGAAACCATCCACTTCACCTGCACCCGAAGATGAATTCGAGATCCTCTCGAAACGTTTCGCCGAACTGAAGAAGCGTTAACCTATGTCCTTTGATGAATTCACTTAATATGTATAACAGATTCCCAAGTGAGAGGGGATTTGATATCCAATTCCGGCTAAACCACACCTCTAAGAAGTATGGTTGTTTATGTAAATACGGGTAATACTTTTAGCATTCCATAATGAAATCCAGAGGCACACAAATGCATGGGGCTATACTGATAGTGGCTGTGCTTGAAGCTTGCTTGAGCAAGTAAAACAACTTGAACTATTACGGTGACCTCTTTGAGCCAAGTGCCTATTGGAATGGATATCAGTTTGAGGGACGAGTCTTTTGACCAAATCCTCTATCCTCAGGCCAAGGGCTCCTCCAAAATTCTGCAAGGCTTGCATCTGGCTTCTTTTTCTTCAACATCAGAAATCCATGAAGATATCGAGAAACTCCTCCTTTCACCCCCTCAATCTGTTCCACACCACTGGTTGTCATCTTATCAAGTGTTCGGTGGAATTTTTTTGATGGCCCCTGGTATTAATTAATTTTATGAATACTAGGCATTGGGACAATGATTTATCAATTCCGGACCTCCTTAAGTTAGAACCCGCACCTCCCTCAATATCGTTGACATTTGTTCGCTCTGGTTTGGATGGACGAGTTACTGGATATGCTGAGGTTCGAACCTATTATTCGATGTGGATTCTGAGTGTTGAATCATTTGGGATTACCAGGCACCCACGACACGAAGCGCGACTGGACTGACATCGACTTCACTCAATCGTCCCCCTGGCCCAAATAAAAGCTTCGTCAGGGGAAAGTCTGGCTATGTTCCCTTTTGGCCTGGAGGATTTGACGACATGGATGCTGTATCGTCGGACTCAAAAATTCTTGATAAGGAAGCGAAGGGACTGAGGTCTATACCCCCGGGCTTCTCGCGTGGTTTACGTCTTCCTGGCGATCCTGTGGAAGACGAAGAGCTGATCGCTATTGGTCCAGAAGAAACGGGGGTTTTGGACGAGACACTTGACATGGTATATCATATTCTTTATTTCGAAGGCTATATGTTGCTTACCATTGCAGAGCTCTGCTGTCGATGGGCCTCTGGACGAAGATTCTCAAATTACACCGGATCGAAGTTACGGAGTGGATGACCTACTTCCAACATCTGTGGGTAATCAAAATTCTTATCCAATGGCTAACCTCAACCGATCAATCCTGAAGCGATCTAACCTGCATCCTGTTGGGTCTCATAAACGTCGTTCCAGACGTCCACCTGCACAAAAGCGTGATTGGGCTCACGTCATCGATGTTAACACCCCCTTGATTAACTTCCATGAGCTGGTGCCAGAGATGGCTCACAAAGTAAATTTCTCTTTTTTCTCCTCTGAACTCTTTTTTTATTGACCTGCATCATTAGTACCCCTTCGAACTGGACACGTTCCAAAAGCAAGCCGTCTATCATCTCGAAATGGGAGATTCGGTCTTTGTGGCCGCCCATACGTCTGCTGGAAAAACTGTTGTAGCCGAATATGCGATAGCTCTAGCTGAAAAGCACATGACAAGGTGCATTTGAACTACGCTTGCCATTCTTTGTATGCCCGTTCTCACCGTTATCTAGGGCCATCTATACATCTCCCATCAAAGCACTTTCAAACCAAAAATTCCGGGATTTCAAGCAGACTTTCTCCTCTTCATCGGTGGGAATCCTTACTGGCGACGTCCAAATTAACCCTGAAGCGAGTTGCTTGATTATGACCACCGAAATTCTACGTAGCATGCTTTACAAAGGCGCCGATCTCATCCGAGATGTTGAGTTTGTCATTTTTGATGAAGTTCACTATGTGAACGACGCAGAGGTCAGTCAAGCACTTGGAAAAAACTTGCCCATCTCACAACAACTCTCAGAGAGGTGTCGTTTGGGAAGAAGTTATCATCATGCTACCAGACCACGTCAACATCATCTTGCTATCGGCGACTGTGCCGAACACGAAAGAATTTGCAGATTGGGTTGGGTGAGTTAGCTTACCCTCACCCGTTACGAAATCATTGACCAGGATAAAGCCGAACCAAGAAAAAAGACATCTATGTCATATCGACTGCTCACAGGCCCGTCCCTCTTGAGCATTACTTATACGCAGGTCGTGAAATGTATAAGATCGTTGATGCGCAGCGGAATTTTCTTGCTCTCGGGTACATTACGAATCTCTTGCTCCAGTTTTGATATGTGATGTTTCATGCCACTATAGATATAAAGAAGCTGGAGAAGCTCTCAGGAGGAAGCAAGACAAAGAAAGGGAAGCTGCAGGCCTACCTCCAGTCCAGCGTGTCGGTGCACGCGGTGCTGCTCCTGCGCAGCGAGGACAACAGCGCGGTGGGCCCCCTGCTCGGGGTGGCCGAGGCGCTGTGCCTTCCCCGAGAAGCGGAGGCGCGCCCCAGCGAATGATTCATGCAGCCGCCGACAAAAACATCTACGTCCATCTCCTCGGGCACCTACGCAAGAAATCCCTTCTCCCTGTTGTAGTATTTACCTTCTCAAAGAAGCGCTGCGAAGAAAATGCTGCGACTCTTACCAATGCCGATTTATGCACATCCGTAGAAAAAAGCGAGGTGCATGTGGCGATCGAAAAGGCTCTTTCACGCCTCAAAGGTGCGATTTCAGTACCTTGTGCTATTATATCTCATATTTTGAATTAGGACCGGACAGAAAGCTTCCTCAAATATTACGAACTCGCGACTTGTTGTCTCGTGGAATTGGCATCCATCATGGCGGACTTCTTCCACTCGTGAAAGAGGTTTGTAAATTTACTTTTCGAAGCTGCTGTCAACTAACCTTTCTTAAAGCTAGTGGAAATTTTATTTGCTCGAGGACTAGTAAAAATACTCTTCGCCACAGAAACATTCGCCATGGTGAGTTGGCACATAACCACCTTCTGTGAGATTGACCACAGGTGATTAGGGTGTCAATATGCCAGCGAAATGCGTGGTTTTCTCAAATATAAGGAAGCACGATGGTCGTAACTTCCGTGAAATTTTGCCAGGAGAGTATACACAGATGGCAGGGCGTGCTGGACGGCGTGGATTAGATCCAACCGGGACGGTGATCATAGTTGCAAGCGAATCTCTGCCCGAGGTACGCTTTTCGACAGGCGCCTGATGCGTTTGGTTTAACCTATATTCATATAGCAAACTACTCTGCATACCATGATGCTAGGAATCCCGGGAAAGCTTTCATCCCAGTTTAGGTTAACTTACAACATGATCCTCAACCTTCTGCGCGTCGAGGCTCTAAGGGTAGAAGAAATGATCAAACGAAGTTTTTCAGAGAATTCTTCACAGCGTCTTTTGCCTGAGCAACAAAGAAAAGTAACAGAAGTATGTGGTTAATTTTTTCTTTTGCTTCGACATTCTTATGCCTTCATCAGAGCGAGAGGCTCCTCTCTGTCATGGCTAAACTGGATTGTAACATCTGTCTGCCTGATATCGATCTCTATTACGACGAAACGTCGGAAGTCGTAGAAAAAAATCGAAGACTTTTGGAAATTGCTTTGCGCTACCCCGAGGGGTCCAAAATATTGAACGCTGGGCGCGTTGTTGTACTTCGGGATGGGGTAATTTCAGTGTTTTTTGCAGAATCAGCCAAGAATTCATGATCTCTCCACCAGCATTTCCGTCACAACTACGTAGGGATCATTCTCAGGCAGGCTCCTGTTCCAGCGTTAGGTGCGGGAGTCCTAGCAAAGATAAAAACCTACTTTGTCTTGGCTTGGGTCGACCCAGAAACCAAAGCTGGGAACAGAGGTGCGTGATGACAGTAAAGGCCATCAATAGTCGCTCAACTCACTCTTTCTAGACGTTGATATTGAGGCAGTCCCACCTATGTGGCCGCTGCCCCCGAGCTCCTTGAATGTTGAAGCCGGCGTTTATGAACTCAGGGTAGTTCCATTTTCTAGCATTGCCATGATCACTAGTCGCGTAATTAAGGTTCGTTTTCTAAAGAAATTACCCAACCCTTTCGGTGTTGTAAAAAAGTAAATTGACCTAGGTCAACGTGACCGACATTGTTGATCGACACCTTATCTCTCGGATGAAGGACGTGATTACTTTATTACAGACGTTCGTTCAAGAATGGTCAACAGCAGCAACGATTCCAGAGGTCGACTGGAGCCGTTTGCGCGCCTTGGAATTCCAGGAGCTACTTCGGTCTCGCGATTCTGTTGTGGAAAAACTCCGCAAACGACATCAGTTATGTCCATGCTTTCCGGAACATGTAGGTTGTCTCAGGTAATCTTTGACTCCATTTTAACTGTTGTTCAGTTTTTGGTCGTTCATGGCCACAAAGTATTGCAGCTAAACATTGCGTACCTCAAGCTCGCCATATCAGACCAGAACCTGGAATTGATACCTGACTACGAGCAACGAATCGGTGTTCTTAAAGACCTGAAATTTATTGACCAAAATTCCACCATTCAACTGAAAGGACGAGTAGCATGCGAAGTCTGTTTTCTTTATAATCTTCCGCGCCTATTCTCACCATTGTGTTTCCCAGATTAATTCCGCCAACGAATTGATCCTAACAGAATTGATATTGGAAAATACCCTAGCAAGCTACGAACCGGAGGAGGTTGTTGCTCTGCTTTCTTGTTTCGTTTTCCAAGAAAAAACGGATGTCGAGCCTCTTCTTTCTCCCAAGCTCGAAGAAGGGAGGGATGCGATTCTAGCAATTGCTGACAGAGTGGGTCGAATTCAAGACTTCCATAAAGTCGCTGCGGAAGACTTCCGGTCGGAGCTCAAGTTCGGTCTTGTGGAGGTAGTGTACGAATGGGCCAAGGGCATGGTAAGCCAACGGTCAAAGTCTACAAGGAATATTTTCTGATATTCTTCCAGCCATTTGAGCAGATTACGTCTCTAACAGATGTTGCAGAAGGAACAATAGTTCGGGTTATTACACGTCTTGACGAGACATGTCGAGAGGTTAGAGACGCTGCACGAGTTATAGGTGATGCAGAACTATTCAAGAAAATGGAAGAATCGCAAATTAAGATTAAACGAGATAGTGGGTGTTTTTGCTCTTCCAACACCCAGTATCTCACGAAGTACCAGTTGTTTTTGCAGCAAGCCTGTACTTCTAATAATGATTTCCATTCTGGGATATATCACGTGACTATATTTGAGGCGCGTCGAAGTCAGTGTTTGCGTATATTTTTTCGTATTTCTCTCAATGGCGACACCTCCAAGGATCAAGGAAGAATCCCCCCCTCTTCTTTTGAAGCGAGAATCAGAAGGGCCTTATGATATCTATAATTCTAGAAAGCGAAACTGCGATTCCCTTGATGAAAGTCTTGACGACGGCATGTGGGAGTTGAATGACGACGGTCGACCCAAAACCCGGAGAGTAAACCCACAGCGTCTCGCCGTGCGCCTGGGTCCATACCTTGTTGCCGAAATGGAGGCTTTAATCGTTCCCGGTGCCAAAATGCCTACCTTCTCGGTGAGGAAGGATTTTCAGGAACGATACCAGGTTGACCGAAGGCATATCTACGATTACTTCCATTCCAGAGGTGCCCATTGGGTTATTCCCATTATTAAATATTTCTTACTATATGCAGGTCTTCGGGTTGCAAAAGAGGACAAGCACACTAATTTGATCAGGGGACGCGCGATGAAAGCTCAAGCCCAGGCCCAGCTACATAACTCCCATATGGACCCCAAACTTGAGGTAGATTCATAGTGGGCAACATTTGTAACCGCTCTAACCAATTTACTAGGCTATTACTGCTAATGTGAAACAGGAAAACCCGGATACACCTCTCGACCATTCGGTTTCGACCCCGCATCATGCTCCGAGACCTCGTGGTCGGACTATTACCAAACGAAAAATCAAACTTGAAGAAAAGAAACCCCGTATAATGCGCCGTGCTACTCTTCCCTCTTCTAGAGTCTCAAATGTCATGAAAACGTTGCCTGAATCTATTTTTCTTGTGGCTAAAAGCTTCTCTGGAGATGGTTTATCTGAATCTGGGCCTTGGACATCATCATCTGGAACCGATACGGACTGGGAACCTACGCTGAATTGCCCTCAGTTTACTCTACCAAATGACTCCTCTGATGATACGACAGAAAGTTGCGGCGTCGGCTCGGATTTCTTGCGTTCTCCCGACGAGTTCGTTGTTGGCTACTTCGATTCTCCCCTGCAGCCTGAAGTCGAGGAACCATTGTTAATAGAAGGCATCACGGCTTGCGACGGCGGACTGGAATCTTTTATGTCTGTCGACGAACATCGCCTTCTGACAGAGGAAGAGCGCACCGAGCTCTACAACCTCATCAACAACAACATACCATGCGCTGGTGGGGTGGAAGAATCGGCTGGGACGTACAATACCTACATGAGCGAGAAGATGCGATCATACTTTGACCGACTGCTTCCTGTGTCCCGTCATGCTCGTACTTTAAGAGCCGGAACTCAAGCACATAAACCGTCAACGTCAACGATCGCGTGTAATTCTCCGGCTCCTGTGGAATTCCCTGAACTTCGGAAATGGCTATCTGATGATGTTGATCTCTATCAACCTGTCATGAATACTTACAAACTCAATCCTGCCAGTGACGATTTAGAAGCGAACCTTGGCCACGATGACATGCCAAATACGTTGGTTGGAGCTTGTGATCTTTCCAGTGCCTCGGTGCGTCTGGATGACATTCCATTCCAGCAGTTTCATAACCGAGCGGCACTTGGAATTCCTTTAGGCACTATTGGCAAACGGGCAAGTCCTTAGAAACTTGCTGTGACTTATTCATAACATTCCGAAACCAGGTTGTCAAAAGTTCTGGCGAAGGACTCGAGAACTCTCCACCTTCGAATTTTTCTTTGATATAAAACTTGGCCGGTCATCTCGTTAAGCAGCCAAATCGAGCTTGCTCTCTGTCGCCTCTTGGATCTTTTACAAATGCACTTTTCTGTCTGCGTCACCACCCCAGCTCCACTCCTCGAACCCCATTCCGAACCTTTAATCTCCGCGCGTACCCTTACATACTTGCCGTTTCTGCGCTACCTGTAAAGTCCTCAGCTCAATCATGAGCTTGTTTAGATAAATGTCTTGATTTGTAATGGAACCTTCTAGTAGCGATGTATTGTACTCAATAAAAAAAAGTAATGAACATGCGTGTTGATGTACATATGTGTATGTGAAAGGAAATGCTATGGGGGATGGCCGAAATAATGCAGTGATTAAGTGAAAATGTATGATTCTTGACAACCGCAGTTACATGAAAGAACCTTTCCTTGGTCATCATGTGTTCCCCAGGGAAACGTTGGAGTATATGTGTTGCTTGTGGAATGAAGAGAAGAGGGTTCGATCCGCGTGTTTGGTTGCGTGATTGTTCGATGCGGCTGTAACATGGATGAAGAATTGCTCGGCTGACAGGAAGGCGGTGAAAGGGCTTCTCCAGCGACCCTGCCCCTTGGGTCCTTTGCAGGTGTTTGGACGGGGTACGTATCACACGCGGACGCCAACTTTGAAAGGGATATGATCGGTATTCGGCGAGAGGGGCGTGGTTGATGAAGCTTCAGGGGAAGTTGGCACGGAGAGGGATTTGAAGAGGAAACAGGCGACGGGTTTGGAGGCGCAGAACCATCAGTTGATAAATGGTGTGATGAGAGCGCAGGGGAGGATGATGATTGCTTGAGACTTGTGTTGTGTTGGGTATGGGAATATGCTTGTAGGTAGGACAAAGGATACGAGTGAAATTGTTGCCCCATGTCAAACTCTTCGGACGTGGCGAAAAGCACAGATGGTTCGACGCCTGCCGTCTGATCTTTCCAATTGAAATTTGTGTCAATTGGGGCTACAGTAGGGCGACTCCCTTGGCAAGAAATAAGGGGTGAGGACTGCCACGGAGGCGTAGGATAAGAGGGGTTATAGTTTGACTTGGGTAATTGCCAAGGGGTTAACCGGTCTGGAGGCGGCGTAGAAATTATGTTGGAAGATGTTGCTGAGGGGGGAGAAGGCAGGTCTTGGTCATAGTAAAGG
>Ga0307517_10002201_pt1 | contig 31538 bp, 26 predicted proteins | sample 23_EM_MG_FD_194515 | JGI IMG/M metagenome (GOLD analysis project Ga0307517, IMG submission 194515) | Populus trichocarpa ectomycorrhiza microbial communities from riparian zone in the Pacific Northwest, United States - 23_EM | ecosystem: Host-associated > Plants > Roots > Unclassified | place... | reverse complement strand
ACAGGCAGACGATGCCCGAGCACTCGCGGATCAGCGTGGCCATCATCGGCACGGTGAGGCGGTCGGCCGCGACGATCAGGTCGCCCTCGTTCTCGCGGTCGTCGTCGTCGAGCAGGATCACGGCACGGCCGTGGCGGATGGCGTCCAGGGCGATCCTGAGACGCGGCGGCATCGGGCCGCGGGGAAGGGAAGATTGTTGAGACATGGTTGAAACGCTCCTCGCATAAAGCACGAAAAACATTTCAGGGCGCGCAAACGCGGCACGACCACGCCGAGGGACGGCGCGGCCGAACCGCATCAGCACATCTTCTTTCATCCGGACTGTGACCGTCGGCCTCGGCATCTCACCGAGTCTGCTGACCTCTTCACCAGGAGATGAAGAGCGCTCGCGGGCTCGTGGCTTGCGCCACATACCGCCGGTGGGGAATTTCGCCCCGCCCTGAAGACGTGTGCCGCCCTTTCAGGCAGCCCCGCCATCTTACGGCCAAGCCCTTGGCCGCACGCGTCGCAGGGGTGACAACTAAAATTCCGGTCATGAAACCCCAGCGTGTCGTCGTCGGCCTGTCGGGCGGCGTCGATTCGGCCGTCAGCGCGTACCTGCTCAAACAGCAGGGCTTTGACGTCGTCGGCATCTTCATGAAGAACTGGGAAGACGACGACGACAGCGAGTACTGCTCGTCGAACATCGATTTCGTCGACGCCGCGGCGGTCGCCGATGTGATCGGCATCGAGATCGAGCACGTGAATTTCGCGGCCGACTACAAGGACCGCGTGTTCGCCGAGTTCCTGCGCGAGTACCAGGCCGGCCGCACGCCGAACCCGGACGTGCTGTGCAATGCCGAAATCAAGTTCAAGGCCTTTCTCGACCACGCGCTGCGACTCGGCGCCGAGAAGATCGCGACCGGCCACTACGCCCGGGTCCGTGAACGGAACGGGTCGTTCCAGCTGCTCAAGGGCCTCGATCCGCTGAAGGACCAGAGCTACTTCCTGCACCGCCTGACCCAGGCGCAGCTCTCGAAGACGCTGTTTCCGGTCGGCGAGCTGCCCAAGACCGAGGTGCGGCGCATCGCCACCGAGGTCGGCCTGCCGAATGCGAAGAAGAAGGACTCGACCGGCATCTGCTTCATCGGCGAGCGCCCGTTCCGCGAATTCCTGAACCGGTACCTGGCGAACACACCGGGCCCGATCAAGGACGACCGCGGGCGCGTGATCGGCGAGCATGTCGGCCTGAGCTTCTACACGCTGGGCCAGCGCAAGGGCATCGGCATCGGCGGCCTGAAGGAGCGCGGCGCACCGCGCGGCGGCGGCGAGCACGAGCCCTGGTTCGTCGCCCGCAAGGACATGGCGGCGAACACGCTGTATGTCGTGCAGGGCCACGCGCACCCGTGGCTGCTGTCGCAGCGGCTGACGGCCGACGACACGAGCTGGGTCGCTGGCCACGCGCCGGGGTCTGCCGCTGCGGCGCTCGCGGCGAAGACGCGCTACCGCCAGGCCGATGCGGCCTGCGCCTTCGACGACGCCGCGCCAGCGTTCGAGCTGCGCTTCGATCAGCCGCAATGGGCGGTCACGCCGGGCCAATCGGCGGTGCTGTACGACGGCGAGGTCTGCCTCGGGGGCGGCGTGATTGCCGCGGCGTCCGCGTCAGCGTGAGCGGGCCAGGTCCATCGTCCAGTAGTTGTTGTACGTGGTCGCCGACGTGCCGGGCACGCAGACCAGCCCGACCTGGTTGAAGCTCGGGTTCATCAGGTTCGCGCAGTGGCCGTCGCTGCCCATCCAGCCGGCCAGCACCGCGTCGATGCCCGGGTAGCCGGCGGCGATGTTCTCGCCCAGGCTGCTCCAGGTGTAGCCGGTGGCGTCGACGCGATTCGCCAGCGTGCTGCCGTTCGAGCCGGTGTGCGAGAAGAAGTTGTTCGCCACCATGTCCTGCGAGTGGGCCTCCGCCGATTGGGTCAGCAGCGTGCTCCAGGTCAGCGCGGCGGCCGGCGCGAACGTGCCGCCGGTGCGGCAGTTGGCGCCCGCGGCGCGCAGCTGGTTGATGCGCGTGAGCGCGGTCGCGGCGAAGTCGGCGATGCCGCAGGTCGAGCCGCCGCCCGACGATGGCGGGTTGACCGGGTCCGCGGCGGCATCCGAGCCGCCGCCGCCGCATGCGGCCAGGCCGGCGGCCGCGAGCAGTGCGAGCGCGGCCGTGCTGCGCCGCAGCGCGATTCGAGAGGTGCAATGTTTTTTCATCGCGCACAGGCTAGCCAGCCCGGGCTGCGGCAGGGGTGAGGAGTGGTAAGCACACCGCGCCCCCGGCGTGAACTGCGCCACGGGCGGCCCGGCATCGCTTCAGTTCAGGCGCGCCACACCGATAGCAGCATGTCGTGCCGGCATCTGCCGCACGGCACCGCTGATTTGGCAGGATGGCATGACCCCACGCTCTCGCATCGACCTCGCACGCTGGTGCGCCCGCAGGCCATGACGCCGCGCACGCTGTTGTTCATGCCGGCGTGGTTCCGCCGCTCGATCGGCGCGCGCATCGTCGCGTTCAGCCTGGCGCTGCTGTTCCTGATCCAGATCGCGAGTTTCTCGGCGATCCGCGCCAGCCTGGGCCAGCACGCGCGCAACGCGCTGCCCGGGCAGCTGCTGGTCGGCGAGCGTGTGCTGCTGAGCCTGCTCGACCAGAACGCGCAAAAGCTCAGCGAAGGCGCGCGCCTGCTCGCGGCCGACTACGGATTTCGCTCGGCGGTGCAATCGAACGACGCCCGCACCATCGCCTCGGTGCTGGACAACCACGGCGCGCGCATCGGCGCGACCGAAGCCGCCCTGCTGGGCACCGACTTCAAACTGCGCGCCGCGAGCGGCAGCGACACGCGCGAGCTCGGCCTGCTGGGCGCGCGCCTCGCGGTGCAGGCGGCGCGCAGCGGCAGCGCGAGCGATATCGCGCTGCTCGGCGGCACGCCGCACCAGGTCGTGCTCGTGCCGATGAAGGCGCCGGTCGTGGTCGGCTGGGTGCTGATGGGCTTCCCGCTCGACGCGCGCCTCGCGACCGAGATGCGCCAGCTCTCGGCCCTGAACGTCACGCTGCTCGCGCGCACCACGCCCGGCGCCGCGTGGTCGCCCGTCCTGACCAGCCTGCCGGCCAACCAGGCCGAGGGTCTGGCCCAGGCCCGATGGTCGCCGACGGCCGACCCGGTCGATCCGATGCGCAGCGTCACGCTGGACCACGAAGAATTCGGCGTGCGCGCGCGCTGGCTGACCCCTGTCGCGAACGAACGCGACGCGGCCGTGCTCGCGCTCGTGTCGCTGTCGATCGACGCGGCCGTGCGCCCGCCGCGCGACCTGCAGACCGGCCTGGCCGCGATCACGCTGCTCGGGCTGGTGGTGTTCCTGATCGGCGCGCTGGTCGCGACGCGCCGCGTCACCGCGCCGCTGCGCGCGCTCTCGCGCGCGGCCGACCGGCTCGGCGCCGGCGACTACAGCGCGCCGGTGCACGGTCTGGCGCGCCCCGACGAGCTCGGCCAGCTCGCGCGCGCCTTCGACCAGATGCGCACCAGCGTCGGCGAGAAGCAGGCGCAGATCCTGCAGCTCGCGTACTGGGACAGCCTCACCGGGCTGCCGAACCGCGTGCAGTTCCGCGACGCGGTGCGCGACGCGATCGCGCAGGCGCAGTCCGCCGGCGGCGGCGCCACGATCGCGGTGATCATGCTCGACCTCGACCGCTTCAAGCACGTCAACGACGTGCTCGGCTACCGCGTCGGCGACTTGCTGCTTGGGCGCGTCGGCGAGCGCCTGAGCCAGCAAATGGTGCGCGGCGGCGATCTGGTCGCCCGCCTCGGCGGCGACGAGTTCGCGGTGCTGCTGCGCCATGGCGACGCGGCGCTGGCCGAGTCGGTCGCGGCGCGCATCGGCGCCGCCTTCGACGTGCCGCTGACGCTCGAGGAACACACGGTCGACATGGGCGCCGGCATCGGCATCGCCTGCTGGCCGCAGCATGCCACCGACGCCGATGTGCTGCTGAGCCGCGCCGAGGTCGCGATGTACGCGGCGAAGCGCCGCACCACCGGCCCGCTGATGTACGACGCCTCGTTCGATGCCGCCAGCGCGCAGACGCTGTCGCTGCTGACCGAGCTGCGCCAGGCCGTCGAGCGCGGCGAGCTGCGCCTCTTCCTGCAGCCGAAGCTGATGCTCGACAACGGCCGTGTCAGCGGCGCCGAAGCGCTGGTGCGCTGGCAGCACCCGCAGCGCGGGCTGGTGCCGCCGATGGAGTTCATCCCGTTTGCCGAGCAGACCGGCTTCATCCGCGTGCTGACGATGTGGGTGTTCGAGGAGGCCGCGCGCCACTGGCTCGCGCTGCAGGCCGAGGGCCTCTCGCTGACGCTGTCGATCAACCTGTCGACGCGCGACCTGCTCGACCCGGATCTGCCGCAGAAATTCGACGCACTGCTCGTCAAGCACCGCGTGCCCGCCGAGGCCTTCTGCCTGGAGATCACCGAGAGCGCGATCATGGACGACCCGACGCGCGCGCTGGCCACGCTGAACCGGCTCAGCCTGCTCGGCTTCAGGCTCTCGATCGACGACTTCGGCACCGGCTATTCGTCGCTGGCCTACCTGAAACGGCTGCCGGTCGATGAGCTGAAGATCGACAAGTCCTTCGTGATGAGCATGGAGAAGGACGCCGACGACGCGAAGATCGTGCGCTCGACCATCGACCTCGCCCACAACCTCGGGCTCACCGTCGTCGCCGAAGGCGTCGAGGATGCGAAGTCATGGCAGATGCTGCGCGAGCTCGACTGCGACGAGGCGCAGGGCTATCACATGGGCCGGCCGATGCCGGCGGTCGAGTTCGTCGCCTGGTCGGCGGCCTGGCTGGAGCGCAACCCGAACCGGTTGGCGCCCGCGTCCAACATCCTGTTCCACTGAACGCCGCGGCGGATCACAGCTGCCGTGCCAGCGCACGCGCCGCGCGGCCGAGCGCGGCCTCGTCGTAGCCGGCATAGCCGAACAGCCAGCCGCGCCGCTTCGCCTCGATGCAGTAGCGCGAGATTGGCGCGAGCTGGACACCGACCTCGGCCGCGCGGGCGCTCAGGCGCGTGTCGTCGAGGCGTGCGCCGAGCTCGTGCGCGAGGTGCATGCCTTGCAGGCTGGGCGCGAGCGTCAGCGCCCCGCCGCTGGCGTGCGCGAGCGCGTGGATCATCGCCGCCTGCCGCTCCCGATACAGCTCGCGCATGCGCCGCAGGTGGCGCAGCAGGTGGCCATCCTCGATGAAGCGCGCGAGCACGTCCTGCGTCGCGCCGGGCGAATGGCGGTCGCTCAGCGCACGGGCGCGCGCGAACGCGTCGACGAGCGCATCGGGCAGCACGACGAAGCCCTGGCGCAGACCGGCACCGAGCGACTTCGAGAACGTGCCGACGTACAGCACGCGCGCGTCGTGCGCCATGCTGCACAGCGCCGGGATGCGCTGCGTGCCGTACTGGAACTCGCCGTCGTAGTCGTCCTCGACGATCCAGGCCCGCTGCGTGCGCGCCCAGTCGAGCAGCGCGCTGCGCCGCGCCAGGCTCATGCGCACGCCGAGCGGGAACTGGTGCGTCGGCGTGACGACCGCGAGCCGCGCCTGCGGCCAGCGCGCCGCCGCATGCGCGATGCACAGGCCCTCGTCGTCGACCGGCACCGGCCGTGCCAGCACGCCATGCGCGATCAGGTTCGCGCGGATGCCGGGGTAGCCCGGGTCCTCGACCAGCACCTCGTCGCCGGGATCGAGCAGCAGCCGCGCAATCAGGTCGAGCGCCTGCTGCGACCCGGCGGTGATGACGATCTGGCCCGCGTCGCAGCGGATGCCGCGCGACACCAGCAGCCATTGCGCGATCGCGGCACGCAGCGGCGGGTGGCCGGCCGGGTCGTGGTAGCCGGCGCAGACCAGGCGTTGCGCCGTCGTCGTCTGGCGCTCCAGCCGCTGCCACAGCGCGAACGGGAACTCGGCGAGCGCCGGCTGGCCGATGCGAAACGGCAGCGGCGGGCTCGCGAGCGGGTTCCAGCGCAGGCCGGTCTCGGCGATCAGGCGCCCGCGCCGCGACAGCAGCTGATGGGCCGCGACGCCGCTGCGCGCGGCGCGCCGCGGCGGGCCGGTGCGCGCCGAGACATAGCTGCCGTCGCCGACGCGTGCCACCAGATAACCCTCGGCCTGCAGACGCGCCAGCGCCCACAGCACGGTGTTGCGCGACACCCCGAGCGCACGCGCATGCTCGCGCGAGGCCGGCAGACGCGCGCCGGGCGCGAAAGTGCCGGCATCGATCGCGTCGCGCAGCTGCAGATAGATCTGCTGGCGCAGTTCGGTGGTTCTCTGGGTCATCCGAAAATGGCTCTTTCCATCGCATCGACAGTGTCTACGATAAAGGGCCATTTTGACGGAGTTGCCCGCATGAAGACGCCTGCCCCGGTGACGCTGACGAGCCCGGTCGTCCGCCTCGAACCGCTGACGCTGAGCCACGTCGACGCGCTCGCGCGCGTCGGTCTCGACCCCGAGCTGTGGGGCTGGATCCCGAATCCGATCACCAGCGCCGACGAGATGCACGCCTACGTGCTGACCGCGCTCGACGAGCAGCAGCGCGGCGTCGCGCTGCCGTTCGCGATCGTCGATGCGGCCAGTGGCGAGGTCATCGGCTCGACCCGCTTCGCCAACATCGACGTGCGCAACCGCCGCCTCGAGATCGGCTGGACCTGGCTCGCGCGCAGCCACCAGCGCACGCGCGCCAACACCGCCGCCAAGCGCCTGCTGCTCGGCCATGCATTCGACGCACTCGGCGCCAACCGCGTCGAGCTGAAGACCGATGCGCTGAACGAGAAGTCGCGCAACGCGATCGGCCGCATCGGCGGCGTGCAGGAAGGCATTCTTCGCCAGCACGTGGTCTGCGCCTCGGGACGGATTCGCGATACGGTGTACTTTTCGATCCTCGCCACCGAGTGGCCCGCGGCGCGTCGCCGGCTCGACGAACGGCTCATCACGAACTGAGACCCCACCACCATGTACCTGCCCAAGCACTTCGAAGAATCGCGCGCCGAGGTCCTGCACGAGCTGATCCGCACGCACCCGCTCGGCCTGCTGGTGACGCTGGCCGACGCCGGCCTGCAGGCCAACCCCGTGCCCTTCATGCTCGACGCCGACCCGGCTGGCGGTCCCGGCGTCCTGCGCGCCCACGTCGCACGCGCGAACCCGCTGTGGCGCGAGACGCGCAGCGATGTCGAGGTGCTGGTCGTGTTCCAGGGCCCGCAGGCCTATGTGTCGCCGAGCTGGTACCCGAGCAAGGCCGAGCACGGCAAAGTGGTACCGACCTGGAACTACGTGATGGTGCAGGCGCGCGGCACACTGCGCGCGATCGACGACCCGGCCTGGGTGCGCGCGTTCGTCACGCGGCTGACGACACGCCATGAAGCGGTGCAGGCCAAGCCCTGGGCCGTGGCCGACGCCCCGCCGGACTACATCGAGGCGACGGCGCGCGCGATCGTTGGCCTCGAGATCACGCTGAGTGCACTCGTCGGCAAATGGAAGGTGAGCCAGAACCGCTCCGCCGCCGACCGCGCCGGGGTGGCGAGCGGCCTGCGCGCGGCCGGGCTGGAAGAGGCGGCGGGATCGGTCGACGCAGGTTAGCGGGCTGCCACAATGGCGGCGCCGTGAGCGCTTCTTCCGCACCCGCCTTCTCCCCACGCAGCGCCCGTTTCTCGCCGCCACGGGGCGGCGCCGTGATGCGCGCGTTCTGGCTCGGCCTGGTCGTGCTGGCAGGCGGCGTGCATGCCGCGCCCGCGGTCGAAGACACGACGGCCCAGCGCGTGCTCGCCTGCACCGGCTGCCACGGTCCGCAGGGCCGCGCGGCGAGCGACGGCTACTACCCGCGCATCGCCGGCAAGCCGGCGGGCTACCTCTTCAACCAGCTGCTGAGTTTTCGCGACGGCCGGCGCCAGTACACACTGATGGCGAACCTGCTCGCCCCACTGACCGATGACTACCTGCGCGAGATCGCCGCGCACTTCGCCCAACTCGAGCTGCCCTACCCACCGCCGCAACCGGCCAGCGCCGACGTCGACGCACTGACACGCGGCGAGACGCTCGTCACCAAGGGCGATGCAGCACTGCGCCTGCCCGCTTGCATTCAGTGCCACGGCGCCGCACTGATGGGCGTGGCGCCGAGCGTGCCGGCATTGATCGGCATGCCGCGCGACTACCTGAACGCGCAGCTCGGCGCCTGGCGCACCGGCAGCCGGCACGCGCTGCCGCCCGACTGCATGGCCGAGGTCGCGAAGAAGCTCGCCCCGAGCGACATCAGCGCGCTCTCGCAATGGCTCGCCGCGCAAACCGTGCCGGCCGGCGCGAAGCCCGCGGCCTCGCTGCCGGCCGCGCTGCCGCTGCCCTGCGGCGGTGTGGCCGAGAGCCCGCGATGACGACGATGAAGCCGACGCGCGCCCTGGTTCGCGGCGCCCTCGCGGTGCTGGGGCTGGCCGCGCTGCTGCTCGCCCTGGTCGCGTGGCTGAACCTGCGCGGCGAAGACCCGCCCGCGCCCGATGATGCCGGTGCGCCCGCGTCGGCCGAGCAGATCGCGCGCGGCGCCTACCTCGCGCGCGCCGGCAACTGCATGGGCTGCCACACCGAACGCGGCGGCGCACCCTATGCCGGCGGGCGCGGCGTGCCGACGCCGTTCGGCACCGTGTTCGCCCCCAATCTGACGCCGGACCCGAGCAGCGGCCTCGGCCGCTGGAGCGCCGCCGAGTTCTGGCGCGCGCTGCACAACGGCCGTGCGCGCGACGGGCGTTTGCTCTACCCGGCATTCCCGTACCCGAATTACACGCGCGTCACGCGCGCCGACTCGGACGTGATCTTCGCGTACCTGCGCAGCCTGCCGGCGGTGGCGCAGGCGAATCGTGCGCACACCCTGCAGTTCCCGTTCGACCAGCAGGCCGCACTGGCGGTCTGGCGGGCGCTGTATTTCCGCCCGGCGCAGCCCGAGGCCGACGCGTCGCGCAGCCCCGAATGGAACCGCGGCGCCTACCTCGTCGAAGGCCTGGGCCATTGCAACGCCTGCCATGCCAGCCGCAACGCGCTCGGCGCCAGCGCCAGCACGCTCGATCTCGCGGGCGGGCTGATCCCGGTGCAGAACTGGTACGCGCCCTCGCTCGCCTCCAAGCAAGAAGCCGGCATGGCCGACTGGGACGTGGCGCAGATCGTCGAGCTGCTGAAGACCGGCGTCACGCCCGGTCGCGCGATGGTCTCGGTCAGCGGGCCGATGGGCGAGGTCGTCGGCGGCAGCACCCAGCACCTCTCGGAAGCCGACTTGCGCGCGATGGCGGTCTATCTGCAGGCCCTGCCGCAGACGGCCGCCGACCCGGCGGCCACCTCCGCCTCGGCGGTTGCCGAGGCGGCTTCAGCGGCGCGGGCGCGCGCCGCGGCCAACCGCACCGGCGCCAAGCTCTACGACCAGCACTGCGCCGCCTGCCACGGCGACCAGGGCGAAGGCGTGGCGGGCGCCTACCCGGCGCTGGCCGGCAGCCGCGCGGTGGCGCTGGACACGCCCGCCAACCTGGTCCACCTCGTGCTCGAAGGCGGCTTCCCGCCCGTCACTGGCGGCAACCCGCGGCCCTACGGCATGCCGCCGTTTGCCACCGTGCTGAGCAACGACGAGGTGGCGCAGCTCTTGAGCTACCTGCGCAGCAGCTGGGGCAACACCGCGACCCCGGTGTCGGCGCTGGAAGTGAGCCGCTACCGCGGCGCGAAGTAGGAATCCACAGTCCTGCTCGTTCGAGACATTCGCTGGCAGATCAGCGCTTATCAGAAAGAATCGAAAAAGCACGCGCCGATGGACACAGTCTCATGCACGCTGCACAGCGAGACCTGCATGGACGCGATGGTCGTCGAGGCGCACGTGAGGGACAGCGTGAACCGCCAGCGATAGTCCCCGGCCGGGTAAGTCGCCAGCAAGTCGTGCCGACGCAAGATGCGCCGCATCCTGCCAACCTGCGACCGCACCATGGCCCACGCTCCCAGCTCCCGCGCAATCTACCCCGCGACGCTCGCCGTCGCCGTGGCCTCGGCAGCCTTGCTGCTCGGCGCCTGCGCCAACACCCAAGCACCCAGTGAGGGTGACCGCGCGCTGGCCCAGGCGACCACGCGCCAGGGCGACAACTTCCAGACCCTCGATCTCGACTGGCACGACGCCGCCCGCGACCGCCTCGTCCCGGTGCGCCTGTACTGGCCCGACACTGCCGACAGCGGCGCGCCGGTGCCGCTGATCGTGTTCTCGCACGGCATCGGCGGTTCGCGCGCCGGCTACAGCCACCTCGGCCGTCACTGGGCCGAGCAAGGCTACGCCAGCCTGCACGTGCAGCATGTGGGCAGCGACAACCAGCTTTGGCGCGGCAACCTGTTCACGCTGTCCGGCCGGCTGCAGCAGGCCACGAAGGAAAGCGAGGCGATCGCGCGGGTCGCTGATCTGCGCTACGCGCTCGACCAGCTCCTCGCCGGCGAACGCGGCGCACGCATCGACACCACGCGCATCGTCGCGGCCGGGCATTCCTACGGCGCGATGACGGCGATGCTGGTGGCCGGCGCGCGGGTCGAGCGCGACGGCCGGGCGCTCGCGCTGCGCGATGCGCGCATCCGCGCCGCGATCCTGATGTCGGCACCGCCGTTCTACGGCGAAGCCGACTTCGGGCCGATCCTGCGCGAGGTCGCCGTCCCGACACTGCATCTCACGACCACCGAAGACGTGATCCGCGTGCCCGGTTACCACTCGCCGCCGGCCGATCGGCTGCGAGTGTTCGAGGCGACCGGCAGTTCGCTGAAGGTGCTGGCGGTGTTCGAAGGCGGTTCGCACAGCGTGTTCATGGATCGGCGCGGCAGCGGCGATCCGGCCCTGCAGATCCGCGCCGCAACGCGTGAGCTGTCGGCGGTGTTCCTGCGACGTGTGTTCGACGGCAGCCAAGGCGACGCCAGCGGCCTCGCCGGCTGGGGTACCGCGCATCCCGGCACGCTGGCGGCGTACCGGGTGCAATGACCGCCGGCTGATCTCAGGTTGATTGAGCGGCCGCGCCAAAGCGCAGGTTGAACACCGCGCCGCGCTCGACGTTGTTGCGTGCCGACAAGGCCCAGCCATGCGCCGCGGCGATCTCCTGGCAGATCGCGAGGCCGAGGCCGGCGCCTTCGTCACGCCGCTGCGGCCCGCGCCAGAAGCGCGTGAACAGCTTCGGGAAATGTTCGTCGGCAATGCCGGCGCCCTCGTCCTGCACGCTGAGGCCCTCGGCATCGGCCTTCACGCGCACGGCAGCGCCGGCCGGCGTGTGCTGCAACGCGTTTTCGATCAGGTTCTTCAGCAGGATGAACAGTGCACTGCGGTCGGCCTGCAGTTGCAGCGGGCCGGCCGGCGCGCCCAGATCGAGCTCGAGGCGCACTGCGCGCCGCTCGGCAAGCCGGCCGAGATAGCCGGTCACTTCGCCGGCCACGCTCTCCACGTCCACCGGCTCGAACACGTAGTTGCGCGGTTCACTGACCTCGGCGAGCTGCAGCAGCTGATGCACCTGACGCGCCATGAAGTCGATGTCGCGCAGCAGCGACTGGCGGTCGGCATGGCCGTCAAGCTCGATTTGCGCGCGGATCAGCGCGAGCGGCGTCTTCAACTCGTGCGCGGCCGAGGCCAGAAAGTCCTGCTGCACGCGGTAGCCGTGCTCGAGCCGGTCGAGCGCCTGGTTGAAGGCGTCGATCATCGGCACCAGCTCGGTCGGCAGCTTCTGGGTCTCGAGCCGCGTGCCGATGCTGCGCGGGCCGATGTCCGCAGCGGCCGCCGAGGCCTGGCGCAGCGGCCGCAGCATGCGGCGAAGCGTGAAGTAGACAGCCACCGAGAGCACCAGCAGCGACAGGAACACGGTCGAGAACACGCCGCTCTTCAGCAGCCTCAAACCTTGACTTCGCTGGATCTCGTCGATCAGCGTCGCAGCCCGGTCGCTGCGGGCAATCTGGATGTAGAACGTGCGCCCCGCCTGCTCCAGCGGGAGCGTCATGACCTGCAGCGCGCGGCCATCGATCCGGAGTTGGTGGCTCTGCGCGTCGAACGGCGGGCCATCGGGCGTGAGCGGTTGGCCGCCCGGGTTCGACGAGAGCAGCACACGGCCCTCGGCATCGAGCACGCGGTACTTCAGGTCATCGGGCAACGCTTCGAAGACCCACTGTGCGCCGGCCGCTTCGCCGGTCAGGCCAGGCCGACCCGTCGCATCGAACTGCAACCCGCGCTTCAGCCAGCGCGCCTGGCCCTCGAGCGCATGCTCGGCCATCGCATCGGTCGCCAGGTTCAACTTCACCAGCACGGCAGCGCTGATGAGAACCACGCTCACCAACAGGCCGGCCAGGTATGTGGCCAGCAACCGGGCGCCGAGGCTACGCCGCCAGGGCTTCGCGAAGCGCATATCCATGCCCGCGAGTGTTGACGATCTGCAGTGCCGAGTCGATGGCCTGCAGCTTCCTGCGCAGGCGGTGCAGTGCGACGTCGAGCGCGTTCGGCGTCACCGCCTCGGCGAGGCCCCAGGCCGAGGCTTCGAGCGCGCCGCGGCGCACCGTCTGGCCGCCGGCGCGTACCAGGCTCAGCATGATCTGCAACTCGGCCGGCGCCAGCGTGATCGACTCGCCGCCGCATTGCATGCGGCCGGCATCCGGCAGCACCTGCAGGTCGCCCCAGGCCGGCGCCAGGCTTTGCAGTTGCGCGGGCCGGCGCAGCAGCGCACGCACACGCGCGACCAGCTCTTCCATCGGGAACGGCTTGGCCAGGTAGTCGTCGGCGCCGGACTCGAGGCCGTCGATGCGGTCGTGCAGCGCGTCGCGCGCAGTCAGCATCAAGCACGGTGTCAGGTGGCCAGCTTCACGCAGCCGGCGCACCAGCGCGAGGCCGTCGCCGTCGGGCAAACCGCGATCGACGATCAGCGCGTCGTAGGGCGCCTCGCGCAGCGCCGCCCAGGCGCTGTCGGCGCGGCCGAAGGTGTCGGCCTCGATGCCCGCGCCGGCGAGCGCCTTGCGCACCAGCGCGGCCAGGCGCTCGTGGTCTTCGATCAGCGCGATGCGGCTCATCCTGGCATCGTATGCGGGTTCAAAACCGATAGACGTAGCCGAGGCGCACGCTGCTCAGGTTGCGGCGCTCGACCAGCGGGCTGTCCTTGATGCCGGTGCCGAGCCGCGTCGTGCTGACGTCGAGCGACAACGCGTGGCGCGGCGCGAGGCTGTAGACGGTGCGCAGGCCGACCTCGGCGTTGACGGTGGCGTCGCCCTCGTAGAACGGCCGGCCGGCCGTCACCTCGGACGCGGTCACGCCGAAGTAGTAGTCGACGTATTTGCGGTCCAGCCAGATCGCCGCGACCCGTGGCGTGAACTCGAAGGCGCCGGTCCTGAAGCCGCGGTCCAGCTGCAGCTTGAACTGTTGGCCTTTGCTATGGCCGGACACGTCGCCCAGCCACTCGGCCGACAGGTCGGCGATCCCGTTGTGCCACTTGGCGACACCGCCCAGCCAAATGCTGTCCTTGCGTTCGGTCATGCCGTTGAGGATGGGGGCGTCGTCCTGCTCGTAGCCGTCGAAGGAATAGCGGGCGCGCAGCGCAAACGACACCGGGCCTGCCGACGGCAGCTTCAGGTCGATGCCTGGGCCGCCAATGCGCACCCAGCGGTTCTCGTACATCAGCAGCGGCAGCGCGCGGGTCTGGTTGTCGGCGTCGCGGTAGGGCCGCTGGCTGACGCCTACCGCCAAGCCCAGGCCCCATTGCGAATCTGCAACGGGTTCGTCCGCCGCCAGCGATGGCAGCGGCAGTGCGGCAGCGAGGCAAGCGGCCAGCAGGGGTGAGCGGTGGGAACGCGAGAATCTCATGGTTGCTCCGGCATGTGGCGATAGCACGCATGCTGGAGGCGGTCGTCTTACCGCGTTCTTACTGCGCCCCTAGCGTTGCTGCGATGGACCATGGCTCGTTGGCCAGGGTGATACACCGGAATGAGCGTTCGCCGCATCCAAGCGTGGCTCGTCCGCACGTGCTCTCGGAGCGACACAGCATGCCCCTCAATTGCGCCGCATGCCTTCAGTGCTACAGCGCCCAGCGTGACCACGATCGGTGGATCAAGTATGTCGATGGTTTCGCGCAGGAACGGCGCGCAATTCGAGATCTCACCGGAGGTAGGGGTCGCGTTGTTTCCCTTCGCATCCTTGGGGTTGCACAGTACGGCACCCTTGATCGGATTTCGCGTTGCACATCCGTCGCGGGGATGGAAAGGTAGGCAGCGATGCTTCGATATTGCGCGCTCCTCTGCCCATCGAGCGTGGAGCGCAACCATCGTCGGCTCTGACTGAAGCGAGCGGCCTCGAACGGCCACAAGCCGTCCTTCCCGACGCGCTCGGAAATCTTGCCTCAGCGCGCCTACGAAAGGCAGGTTTCCGGCGGCGAGTTCGCCCCCTCCTTATCAAAGGTCGAGAGCTTGTTTCCTGGGCTGGCCTTGGGCTGCATTGGAGGCATGCTCCCAGGATTCCCAAACGACAAGACGCTCAGCATAGGCGGCGCGAGCCACCGGCAGCCCTTCGGTACCAAGGAAGAAGCGCAGCGGCGGCTGTTCCGAATCCACGACCTTGAACAGGGACGCCGAGGTCGCAGCAGGATCGCCGAAATTCGTGCTTGCGCCGCCGGCGAACACCTGTGCTCGCGTCTCGGCATAGGCGTCGATGCCCATGGCGAGCTTCAGCGAGGACTGGCTCGAAAAGTCTGTCGCGTATGGGCCAGGCTCCAGGAGTGTGACCTTGATGCCGAACTGCGCGACTTCCTTCGAAAGGCTCTCGTGGAGCGCTTCGAACGCCCATTTGGAAGCGTGATAGAAGCCGATGATCGGGGCGGCATAGACCCCCGCAACGCTCGAGACGCCGATGATATGGCCGCCCTGCTGTGCGCGCAGAAGCGGAAGGGCTGCCTGGATAACGGTAAGCGGGCCGAAAACATTGGTGTCGAACTCGGCGCGAACCTCGGCTTCGCTCGCTTCCTCGATCGCGCCGACGAGCGCATAGCCGGCATTGTTCAAGACGACATCCAGACGGCCGAAATGCGCGTGCGCCGTCGCAACGACTTCGGCAACCTGATCGCGGTTGGTCACGTCGAGTACCAAAGGCAGGACGCTGTCGCCGAACTCATCGGCAAGGGGCGCGATGTCGGCCAGCGATCGCGCGGTTGCGACGACCTTGTCACCCCGCTTGAGAGCGTCTTCAGCCCAGATACGACCAAATCCGCGTGAGGCGCCGGTGATGAACCAGACTTTTTCAGACATAGCATTTTCCTTTCTGTTTGAAGATTTAGGTATGTGCGGCGCGATGCCGCCCTATGAGGGAGATCAGACCGCCGGGAGCCCGGGATCGACCCCCGTCATGGCCACCGAGACCTCCCACAACCGCTTCGCGAGTGCTGGATCTTGGGCGTGCGGTGCGCGCTCTGCCTCGCCAGCTACACCGCGGATTCCGCGAAGGCCGATGGGACCGTAATAGCCCCCGGGCTTCACCTCGCCGGTCGCGGCCAGAAGTGCAGGCCAAGCGCCTTTGTCGGCGCTATTGAGCAACAGGCCGACGATTGGGCCTACGATCTGGATCAGCCCCATGTGACGGCCAAGACTTGTGGCGGCGACTCCAGGGTGGACGCCGATCGCCGTGACGGGTGACTTCGCCGCGCGCAGGCGACGATCCAGTTCGTAGAAGAACAGCGCGTTCGCCAGCTTGCTGGCGCCGTAGCGCTCGGTCTTGACATAGCTCCTGTCGGCGTTGAGGTCGTCCCAGTCGATCTTGGCCTTCAAGTGCGCAATGCTCGACGTCACGACTACGCGCGACCCCGGTGTCTCGGCGAGCTTGGGGAGCAGCAGATTGGTCAGCGCGAAGACACCGAGATGATTGACGCCGAACTGCAGTTCGAACCCCTGCTTCGTCCGCATCAGCGGGGGATTCATGACGCCGGCATTGTTGATGAGCGCATCGATCCTTGGCCCCTTCGCAGCGATGTCGGCTGCGGTGCGAACGCTGTCGAGGTCACCGAGGTCCAGCGGCAACCAGGCGAGATCGGCATTCGGCGTGATCCGCTCGATCCGTGCGATGGCATCCTGTGCCCTGGCCTGCTCGCGGCAGCCAAGTAGGACACGCGCGCCCCTGGCGGCAAGCACTCGCGCGATTTCAAACCCCACGCCGGCGTTGGCGCCTGTGACGATGAAGTTTTTTCCTGTCTGTTGGGGGACGTTGGCTTCAGTGAAACCCTTGCTCTTGGACATTTTCGATCCTTACCGTTGTGTGTGGCCGGCAGCGTGGACGGTCACGGTTTGCTTGCTCAGCTGCTTGCCGCTGGCGCGCTGAGCAGTTCGGGTGCTGGTGAGGACGCTTCGCAGCTTGGCGGCCTGCTGGTCGATGGCCTGTGGGCCGTTGCCAGTGAGCAGCCGCACGGACGGCTCGTAGGCCAGTAGCGGGGCGGCGATGTTGAGGGAGGTCGCGAGTTTGAAGCCGGCTTCCTTGATGGCCTTGTCGACGAAGTAGGAGAGTCGCGTCTTCTTCCCTGGGACGCGTGGGTAGAGGAACCGCAGCGCGAACAGCTCGCCGATCGTGGGGACGGTCGAGATGGTGGCGGCGAGGAACGGGTTGTCGCTGACGCGGTAGGGGTGGCCCTGCCCGTCGATGCGCTGCCGGGTGGAGGTCATCGCCACGGGCGCGTGGCAGATCAGCGAGATGATGACGCCGTTCTCCCGGGCTACGTGGAGGGCCTCGCCGAGCCACGGGTTGTCACGGAAGTCGACCATGGGGGCGTGGCCGCCGGGGGTGTGGATGAAGTCAAAGTCGGCGAAAGTGAACGGGTCGGCCGGGTCGCGGTCACGCTGGACGAGTTCCTGCAGCGAGTGGAAGGTGCCCTCGGGCAGCTTGTCGAGGCGGCGGATCAGTTCGGGGCGGTACTCGGCGAGCTCCGGCTCGCTGTTAGGCAATAGTTCGGAGACCGGGACCCGGCCGATGTGCCGCTCCAGCAGCAGGACTTCCTGCTCGCGGCGGGCGACCAACTCGGGGTGGCGCTGCCGGAAGCTGTTGACGTCGAACGAGCGACGGCGCTGCTGCATACGGAGGGGGATGGTCTTGGCGCCGGTCTTCTCGATGGATTGCACGGACAGGGCCATGCCGTTGATGTCGAGTTGCGGGGCGTTGCCGTCGGGGGTGGCGAAGGTGAACTCGTAGTCGTTCTCGAACTCCTTGAGCACTTGAGCCATCTCGACCAGGAAGAACCCGGTCGAGATCGACTTGACGTCGACCGGTTCGGCCAGCGGCAGCTGGCGGGCGGACGAGATGATGATCAATGCGCGGCGCTTGGTGGTGGGCATGACTTGTTCCTTTCAGTGCTTCGGCCGGGCGAGGATCAGGCCCCGAACGTCGGCCTCGGTAATCCGGCGGATGACATGAATGTTCTCCTGAATGCGTGAGCACATGCTCATTTGAGTTGTAAAAAAGAGAGCCCTCAGGCTTTGATCCCCTGCCAGAACAGGTCGAAGCCCGCCTCCTTGTGGTGCTTGTAGCTCTTCGGATTCGCAGCCGTCGCCTCGATCGCGATATCGGCGAGGCCCATCAGGACATGGTCGATGTAGAAAGGGATGCGCTTGGGGTCCGCATGGCCGGCCAGGCTTCTTTCGATCACTGCGCGGATCTCACCGAACAAGGCATTGCAGCGCTGGGTTGTTTGCGCGCTGATGCGGTCCGACACCTTGAGCTGCCGCATGGCCTTGCGTTGAACAGGGTTCGCCTTGCCCCACTCGACCAGACACTCCCAGACGCGCTGAACGCGCTCGCGAGGGCTCTTGGTTGCCCCGTAGGAAACGAGCAGTGCCTGAGCCAGCTCGGTCTCGATATCGACCAAGAGCTCGTTCAGCAGTTCGTCCTTGGTCGCGAAATAGGTGAACAGCGTGCCCTCGGCGACACCGGCCGCAGCGGCGATCTTCGCCGTGGGTGCACCGGTGCCCAAGCTCGAAACGAGTTCGGCGGCGGCTGCCAGGATCGCTTCGCGTTTTTCTTCGCTGAGGGGGCGGGCCATGTGATGTAAATGCCTGAGTACTTGCTCATGATTGTATTTCAACCAAGACCGCAGGTCAAGGCATGGCCACTCAAGGTTTGCCGGCGCGTTGTGCGGAGGAGCCTATTCGGCTCTGCGTCCCGTGGGCTCCGTCACCATCAAGCCGCACCCGCGCCGCCTCCATCGCGAAGCGGTTGCGTTGCGCTCAGCTCGCGAGAGTCCCCCTCCCACCTCAGTTCGACCACGGCGAACGTCGGCTCTGCAGCTGCCTACTGCGGTAAGGCCAAAGACTGCTCCGGGTTGAACTCAGCCGTCGCGTCGCTGGTGACCATCGGTGCGGGGAGAAGGAGTTTCTGCGGTGCCCAATCTGTCGTGACGCGGACACCTGAGGTGCTGGCGCGCCGATCCATGTTTACATTGCCGGCGAAGTCACCAATAAGTCCGCCGAGCTCTCGTGCGACCCGAACAGCGTAAACAAGCAAAACGCCCGCGGCTACTGGAGCCGCGGGCGATTGTTAACAAACCAAAAAAGGTACTTTTTAAAACGGGATGTCGTCGTCCATGTTGTCGAAGCCGGTCGAGGACTTCGGTGCCGGCTTGGCCGCGGCCTGGGGCACCGGGCGCGCGGCCGGTGCGGAGCGCTGCTGCTGCGGCGCGCTGCGCTCGCTGTAGCCGCCGCCGCCTTCGTCCTCGGCGCCGCCGCCACCACCACCGCCGCCTTCACGGCCGCCGAGCAGCTGCATCGAGTCGGCGACGATTTCGGTGGTGTACTTCTCAACACCTTCCTTGTCGGTCCATTTGCGGGTCTTCAGGCGGCCCTCGATGTAGACCGGGCGGCCCTTCTTCAGGTACTCGCCGGCGATCTCGGCCTGGCGGTCGTAGAGCACGACCGAATGCCATTCGGTCTCTTCCATCTTTTCGCCGGAATCCTTGCTCTTCCAGTTGCGCGTGGTCGCGATGCGCAGGTTGCAGACCGCGTTGCCGTTGGGCGTGTAGCGCACTTCGGGGTCGCGGCCGAGGTTGCCGAGGACGATGACTTTGTTGACTGACGCCATGTTGCGCTCCAAGCGTTTGGGGGTAAGCGGGGGGATGGCCACAATTATCGCTCGCAGGCCCATTCCGGCACTCCCTCCGTAGGCGGAAGCGATGGGTGCACTCCAAAGGGCGGCTCAACGCCGGGCCGCCCGTCCCGTACCATCGCGCCTTTGCATTGCGCCCAGTCCGTGACCACGACCTCTTCGTCCCCCGACGTCATCCTGCACGAAGTCTTCGGCTACAGCGCCTTCCGCGGCGCGCAGGCCGAGATCGTCGACCACGTGATCGGCGGCGGCGACGCGCTGGTGCTGATGCCCACCGGCGGCGGAAAGAGCCTGTGCTACCAGGTGCCGGCGATCGCGCGCCATCGGCGCGAACAAGGCGTCGCCGTCGTCGTCAGCCCGCTGATCGCGCTGATGCAGGACCAGGTCGGCGCGCTCGAGGAGGCCGGTGTGCACGCCTCGTTCCTGAACTCGACCTTGACGCTGGACGAGACCCAGAAGATCGAGCGCGAGATGATGAGCGGCCGCCTCGTGCTGCTCTATGTGGCGCCCGAGCGGCTGACGACGCCGCGCATGCTGGCGCAGCTCGATTCGCTGCAGGAGCGCGGCCTGCTGAGCCTCTTCGCGATCGACGAGGCGCATTGCGTGAGCCAGTGGGGTCACGACTTCCGCGAAGACTACCTCTCGCTGAACCTGCTGCACGAGCGCTACCCCGAGGTGCCGCGCATCGCGCTGACCGCGACCGCCGACGACCTGACGCGCGCCGACATCATCACCCGGCTGCAGCTCGAAAACGCGCGCGTCTTCATCAGCAGTTTCGATCGGCCGAACATCCGCTACGCGGTGCACGAGAAGGACGAGGCGCGCAAGCAGCTGCTGCGCTTCATCCAGGACGAGCACGAGGGCGACGCCGGCATCGTCTACTGCCAATCGCGCAAGAAGGTCGAGGAGACCGCGAGCTGGTTGAACGACGAGGGCATCGCGGCACTGCCGTACCACGCCGGGCTCGACACGAGCGTGCGCAAGAAGCACCAGGACCGCTTTCTGCGCGAGGACGGCATCGTGATGGTCGCGACGATCGCGTTCGGCATGGGCATCGACAAGCCCGATGTGCGCTTCGTCGCGCACATGGACCTGCCGAAGAACATCGAGAGCTATTACCAGGAGACCGGTCGCGCCGGCCGCGATGGCCTGCCTGCCGACGCGTGGATGGCCTACGGCCTGGCCGATGTCGTGAACCAGCGCCGCATGATCGACGAGAGCCCGGCGGCCGAGGAGTTCAAGCGCGGCCAGCGCGGCAAGCTCGATGCGCTGCTGACGCTCGCCGAGGCGCACGACTGCCGGCGCGTGCGGCTGCTCGCGTACTTCGGCGAAGCGAGCGAACGCTGTGCCGCGTACCAGAACGCCTGCGACAACTGCCTCACCCCACCCGCCACCTGGGACGCGACCGAGGCCGCGCGCAAGGCGCTCTCATGCGTCTACCGCTTTCACCAGAACGGCGGCCAGCGCTACGGCGCCGCGCACCTGATCGACGTGCTGCGCGGCAAGGCCACCGACAAGGTCGTGCAGCGTGGTCACGAAGCCCTGAGCACCTTCGGCATCGGCGCCGACGTCGCCGAGGCGCAGTGGCGTGTCGTGCTGCGCCAGCTGATCGCACTCGGCTACCTGCGCACCGAGGGCGAATACAACACGCTCGAGCTGACAGCCAGCGCCCGCGAGGTGCTGCGCGGCGAAGTCCAGATGCTGCTGCGCCAGCCCAGCGAGACGCCGAAACGCGCGTCGTCGAAGACCGGCCGCGTGACGCGCACCGCGCGTGGCGCGGGCAAGGACAAGCCGCCGCCGCTGCCGCTGGACGACCACGCGCTGCTGCGCTTCGAGGCGCTGAAGGCCTGGCGCGCCGAGGTCGCACGCGAGCACAACCTGCCGGCCTACATCGTGTTCCACGACGCCACGCTGGCCGAGATGGCGCAGGCCCGGCCCGACTCGATGGACGCGCTCGCGCAGATCAGCGGCGTCGGCGCGAAGAAGCTCGAGGCCTACGGGCGCGAGATCCTGCGGGTGCTCGGCGACTGACTTAGCGAATGAACGAAAGGCGGTAGGGCGGCGCAGCGGGCCGAGCGCCGGGCCGCTCCCAAGCCGGCCCGCGCAGGCGGGGCTTGGAGCCGCGGCCTACGTTCCCCTCGGGGGATCGGTGAACGTACCCGTTCGCCGAGAGGCCCAAATTACGAATGCTTACAGCCCATGGGAAAGGCCGTGCACTAACGCACATTCAGGCTCGGACGGCGGCCCTAGGATTGATCTCCGCTCTGCCCCACGTCTGGTCGTTGTCCCATGATCCCGTTGCCACGTTCGGCCGCCATCGCCGCCTTTGCCCTGAGCCTGATCGGCCTGGGCGGCTGCACGACGACCTCGCTGCTGCTCGGCGCGGCCGGCGTCGCCAGCGACACCAGCATGACCTGGGAGATCGTCAAGCATGTGCATGGCCAGCTCACCGAAGGCGACCCGGCCCCATGCATCGCGCTCGACAGCGTCGAGCGCGCGCTGAGCCCGCGCTGCGGCGAGTTCGTCAGCGACAGCCTGCGCCGCAGCGACATCGTCTCGAGCCCGTTCGGCGCCTGTTCGCTCGCCACGGCCGCGCGCGACACACGCCTGTGGCCGGCACTGCCCGAGCTGATTGCGAAGGGCGCGCGCCCACAGGCCTGCACCCAATCCGCGCTCGTCGCGCTGGCGCAGGCCAACGATTGTCCCGACCTGATGGCCACGTCGCCCGAGGTGCGCGGCGCGTTGCTCGACCTGGCCACGTCCGACCCGCGCGCGGTGCACCATGACGTGGTGCGCTGGCTGAGCTGCCCGAACAGCCGCGCCGCAGGCCTGGACGCGGTGCTGACCACCTGGCTGGCGCGCGACGCGCTGAACCCCGGGGTCCTCTCGTTCAGCCCGCTGGCCGCGCTGCACCCGAGCGCAATCAACACGCCGCTGGCGGCGGCGCTCGAAGCGCGCGGCCACACGGTCAGCGCCGCGTTCGGCGGCTATGTGGGCCTGCGCCCGTCGGGCTTCGAAGAAGCCTTGCGGACCAGCGACTGGGCCGCGCTCGACTGGTGGATCGCACGCCAGCCGCAGCTCGCGACGCGCGTGCCGGGTCCGCAACTCGACTGGCTGCCGCTGGCGCGTGTGCTCGCGCCCGGCTTCCTCGTCTATCCCGACAGCCGCGCCGACATGGTGGGCTTCCTGGTGACGCGCGGCGCCGATCCGCGCGCGCGGTTGCCCGCCGATCCGTCGCAATCGGTGATCGCGCTGGCACGCGCGATGCGCAGCCCGCTCATCGACGTGCTGGAGGCGGCGCCGCCCGGCGCCGAGCCGATCAACGCGGTCGCGACCAACACGCGCGCGCTGCGCCTGATCGGGCAGTAATAGCGGTCACACCGTCGCGGCTCAGCGCGGCTCGACGAAGGTCTTCGTCGGCAGCGAATGCGTCGCGCGCTGCGTCACCGAGGTGCGCACGTCGGGCACGGATTCGGCCCCGATGATCAAGCTGAACATGCCTTCGGCGGCGAACTTCTGATCGGCATCGAAGACGCCGCGGGCGAGTTCGCGCCACGCCGTCAGGCCCCAGGGCACGGCGCGCCAGCGCCGGCCACCGCTTCGAAACGCGAGCCAGCCGACCTCGGTGTCGATGCGCACCTCGTCCGGACGCATCGGCCCGAGCACCAGCTCGCTGAACAGCGGCGTCTGCGACTCGACCGTGCGCGCCGCGCCGCCGCCCCTGACGCGGTACAAGGTCGCGAGCGTGGGTGCGACCCCTTTCGGGCTGCGATAGCTGGCGGTCTTCAGGTGCAGGCAGTAGGCGACGCGGCCGTGGCTGCCCTCGGTCGTCACGGTTTGCAGCAGCGCGTCGTTCTCGCGAAAGCGGATCACGTCGGCGCTGGCCTTCGCGAACTGGCCGCAGGGCGAGGCCGCACCGGCCGACTCCATCGCGGCCGCGCGCAACGCGTCGCCCGAGGTGATCGGCACTGGCTCGAGGTCGAACAGCCGCACGCTGGCATCGCCCAGGCTCAGGTCGGTCGCGAACGGGCGCGCGATCGCGCCGAGCAGCTCCACCGCACCGACGACGATGCCGCCCGGTGCGGCCGCGTCGATGTCCTCCGGCGGCCGGGTCACGACGGCGCGCTGGCGCAGTTGCACGCCGTTCGGGTCGACCCACAGCACCGAATAGAACTGCCGGTAACTCGTGAAGCCGACCACCACGTTGGACAGGTCGGCGGCCAGCGCCAATCGCGTGGCCTCGAGCGGCGTGGACAGCAGCTGGTCTTCGATGCTGCATTCGCGCCCGTTGCCCTGCAGATGTCCGGCGTACACCGACACGCCGCCCGAGCTCGCGCCGACGACGATCAGGCCGCGGCCATTGGTCGAGCCCGGCCGCGCGAAGAAGCGCGCGCCGCGCGGGTCGATGCTGCGCCAAGGCCCCGCGAACACAATCGAGTCGCAGGTCACCGGCTCGGACACGGCGGTCGCCGACGTGTCCGGTCCGGGCGCCTTGAGCTTCCAGGCCGCGCCACGCAGCACGGTGCCCAGCGTCGAGGCGTTGCGCACCTCGCTGAGCAGCGTCGTACGCAGCACGCCATCGAGGCGGTTCGCGTACACCAGGTTGAGCAGCGGCCACTGCGCCGGGCCGGTGCTGCTGCCATCGCCTTCGTCGAACAGGCTGGCGCCGAGCAAGGTCGCGTACAGCGGCGTCTGCGCGCTCTGCGCACCGGAGAACTGGCTCATGAAGCCGACCTGGGTCTCGGCCGCGAGCGCGTAGCTGCGGTGCAGCGTGCGCTCCTTCGTTGCCAGATCGTTTTCGGCCCGCCACAGCACGGTCAGGCCGACGAGCACCAACGCCAGCCCGACGACGCCGATGGCCAGCCCATGCCGCAACAGGTTCTTGCGCGCGGTGGTGGCCTTCTCGGCGCGGACCTCGGCTTCGGCGCGCTCCTTTTCGGCCAGGATGCGCCGTTTGTCGGCCTCGTCCTGGCGGCGTTGCACCTCGAATTCGCGCTCGCGCTCGGCTGCTTCGCGTTTCTGTTCCGCGGCATCGAGCCGCTCCTGCTCCTGTGCCTGCTGGCGCGCACGCGAGGCCACGATGAAGGCATCGACCTGCGGCTCGACCTTGGCGAGGCGCTCGCCGTCGCGGTACTGAAGCAGCACGCGGAACCAGTCCCGGCGTTCGGCGCGGTTCGCGAACACCGCGGCGAGGCCGCAGGAATCGAGCCGCACCAGTTCGGAGGCCTCGAGCAGGTACTCGGGCCGCTCGCTCCACATCGCGCACTTGCGCAACACCCCGACGAACTCGTCGAACCGATCGGCCTCGCCATCGACCAGCGTGCGGAAATGCAGCCAGCCGCGAATGAAGGACTCGTGCGACACCTTCAGCGTGACGCGCTCGGGGTTCTCCTGATCCCAGAACAGGTAGTTGACGGTGTCCAGAAAGCCGCGTTCGAGCAGCTCGCGCAACAACGTGCGCGGCTGCGCGACGCCCTCGAACAGATGCGGGTCGTCGACATCGAGACGCTGCTGCGAGTACAGGCCGTTGTTCGGGTCCTTGAACGCGAGGTGGCGCAGCACCACGTCGATGCGCGCACGCTGCAACTCGTCGCGCTGCCGGTAGACGGCCTCGGCCTGGTTCTCGAGGCTGAGGCGCAGGATGTTGGCGCCGGTCTGCGCGTGCAGCCAGCCGCTCGGCTGCTCCGAGCACGGCGCGACGGCGTGCTCCAGATCGGCCCAGATCAGGCGTGCCGGCACCTGATCGCAGGGCCGCTGTTCGCGCTGGCACGCGGCCTGCCAAGTGCGCGCGAGCACGTGCTGCAGCAGCGGCAGGTGATCGGCGTCGTTGGTGATGCGCTTCACGTCCGCGAGCAGCCGCGCGATCACGTCGGCGTCGAACTCGACGTCGTCCGGCAGCGTCGTGCCGGGCGCCGCACCGCGCCGCTGCAGCAGACGCAGGTAGTACTTCGCCGGGCCGACGATGGCCTCGCGCAGCTCGCGCTCGTCGAGCCGGCGCACCAGGTACGAGGATTTGTTGATCGCGTCGGGCAGCTCGAGGTAGCCGGCGCAGTCGGCGAGGTGCTCGCTGCGCATCGTCAGCACCACGTAGCAGCGCGGGTGCGGATTGAAGAAGTGGTCGATCACCGCTTCGATCAGGACGTGCGCGTCCGCGTTGTCGCGGTTGTTCGGGTGGAACAGCTCCTCGAACTGGTCGATCACGAACAGGAAGCGCGCGTTCTGGTTGTCCGGGCCACGGGCCGGCAGGCGCTCCGAGTACGCTTTCACGAGGCGCGCGAACCCGGCCTCCTGGCGGAACGCCGCGGCGATCTCGGCGCGGCGCTGCGCATCGCCCTCGGGCGAGCCGGTCGCCGCGAGCAGCTGCGAGAACTTCCACGCGAGCCGCGTGATCGGCGTCTGCGCCTTCGGGCCGGCAGCGGCGTTCGCGGTCTCGGTCGCGTCCGGCGGCAAGGTCGTGCCGGGCGTGCACACCACCGGAATCCAGTAGTCGCCGGCCTCGGCGATGCCGAAGCCGCGCAGCTCGGGCACGACCCCGGCGCGTATCAGCGAGGACTTGCCGGAGCCCGAGCCGCCGATCACCGCGACGAAGCGCGTCTCGCGCAACCGCTCGATGATCTCGCGCACCTGGCGACCGCGGCCCAGCAGCAGCGCGGCCTCGTGGTCGAGGAACGGCCTCAGGCCCGGGTACGGCTCGGTCGGCAGGCGCAGCGCAGCGGTGCGGGTGCTCGTGTCCATCGGCGCTTGTCAGCCGGCGTTCAGGCGCTTGCGCTTGCGTTCCAGCACGCTGTTCAGGAACGCCGTCAGCGTGGCCGCGTCCTCGGGCAGCACCGCCACGCCGCCGTCGGGCGTCTTCGCGAATCGCACGACGTTCCAGTTGCCGATCGAATCGGTGCTGCGCGTGTCGTTCGGGTCTTCGCGGATGTAGGCGATCAGCCCGGGCGCGAAGTGCGGGCCGGAGAGTTTGGGCTCGACCTTGTTGATCTGCGCGGCGAGCGAATCGGGCGTCTTCTTGCCCCACAGCAGCACCACGCCGTCGGCGTTGTCGAGCACCGGGCGCTGGTCGATCTCGGTCATGGGCAGGCCGGTCGGCCGCAGGTAGAGCCGCGGCTCGATCTGCAGCGGCGCCACCACCTGGTCCCAGCTCGAAACGACCTGCGCGCCGAGCGACTCCCAATACGTCTCCTGCTCCTTGTTGCCCTCGATGTAGACGCGCACCAGCAGTTCGTCGTCCGGCACAGGCAGCTGGCGCGCCGCCGCGGGCACGACGGTCGGGTAGGCCGACGGGCGCGGCTCGCTTTCGACCAGCGCCATGATCTTGTCCGCGAGCGCCTCGCGCACGCGCAGGAACTTGTGCCAGAAGGCATTTGCGACGACGACCTGCTTGTCGCGCGTGTTGCTGGCGTAGATGTCCATCGGGATGCTCGGCGCATCCTCGTCGTAGAACGGCATCCACACCTGGTGGTCGAACGGGCAGATGCGCTGCCACTCCGCGCCGGCCGTCAGCTTCATGATCGCGCGCTTGGACAGCGCGATCACGAAGAACCGATCCCGAAACCCTTGCTCGCCGAACAGCTCCTTGAAGTAGGCGAGCTCCTTCAGGCACCACTCCGATTCCAGGTAGTTGTCGTGCACGAACAGGATCATCGCGAACGAGGCCTTGACGTTGCGGTAGAGCTCTTCGTTCAATGGCCCGGTGATCGGCCCGTTCACGCCGCTCAAGTGCGTCTTCGGCACGTCGATGCCGCGCAGCCGCGGCGGCAGCATCAGGTTCAGTTCGATATTGAAGTTGGTGATCCAGTAGCCCCAGGCCTGGTCGTCCGCATGCGCATAGCTCATGAAGACGCTGTAGGTGTAGTCCGAGAACCGTTCGGTCATGACGGCTCCCCGCTAGCCGAGTACGGCAAACGACCCTCCAGGAGGGTCGGGCCTTGCTTGGGGCGGCCCGGCGCGGCGGCCCGTAGGGCGAGCGCGGACATATCACGCTCGAGCTGCGCCAGCACCGCATCGAACGGCCGCTTCAGCACCGTGCGGCAGTACAGCGTCTCGGTGCTACCGAGGTCGCCGTTTTCATAGAGCTTGTTGGCCGGCGCGCCGCCGCCGCAATAGCCGAAGTACGCGCACGAGGCCTCGCAGGCGCGCGTGCCGCGCACGATCGCGCTCCAGACGCGCGCGAAGCGTTCCTCTCGCGCGGCCGCGAAGTAGCCGTCGCGTTCGACGTTGCCGAACACGAAGTCGCCGTACGCGTCGGACGGCTGGCCGAGCAGCTCGGGCGAGAAGCTGCTGAAGTCGCCGTTGTGCGCGACGTTGACGAGCGCGAACGGCAGCGTCTGCACGTTCTCCGGCCAGCGTTGCGACTGCCAGCGCTGCACCGGCAGAGGCGCAGCGATCAGGTGCAGCGCCATCGCCAGCTCGCGGACCCGGGTGCGCGCCCCCGGCGCCCGCGAGCGCGCGAGCAGCTGCGCGATGAAGGCCGCGTGCCCCGCTTCATGGCCGGTCAGGCTGGAGCAGGTGTGCGGGCCTTCGGCCTCGTCGAAATTACAGCCGACCTCGAGCACGCCCTGGGCCTCGAAGAAATCGAAGAACGCATCGGCCTGCGCAAAGGTCGCCGGCGTCACAACCGCAATCGCATGGAACTCGATGCCGTGCTCGCGCAGGCACGCCATGCCGCGCAGCACACGCGCATGCGTGCCGCGGCCGCTGCGCGTGCGGCGATGCGCGTCGTGCAGATCGGCCGGGCCATCGACGCTGACGCCGATGCGGATGTGGTGGCGCTTGATCAGCGCGCACCATTCGTCGTCGATCAGCGTCGCGTTGGTCTGGATCGAGTGCGACAGCTCGCAGCGCGCGCCGAGCACCTCGTGCAGCGTCGTGATCGCAGACTCGAAGTACGACACCGGCAAGGTCAGCGGCTCGCCCGCGTGCCACACAACCGTGAGCTGCGCGCCGACCAGATCGTCGGCCAGCAGGCGTTCGGCGGCGCGCCGCATCGTGGCCAGCGGCATGCGCGCGGTCGACTGCCGATCCGGCAGATAGCAGTAGTCGCAATCGATGTTGCAGAACGGCGTCGGCTGCAGGATCAGCAGCCGGGTCTTCAGCGCGGGCGCGAAATCAGCCGGGTCGAACGCTTGGACCGGCGTGACCGGAGGGGGGCGGCGGGCCAACCATCGAACGGGGGCGGTGACGACCATGTGATGCTGCGCGGCGCATCAACGATGGTTCAACCAGTTGCCCCAATTGCCCCAGTTGGGCCAATTGTTCCAGTTGTTCCAGTTGCCCCAGTTGAACCATTGGGCGAACCGGCCATCGCTCATGCCCTCCGGCAGCGCCTGCGCGATCGCATCGCGCATGGTCTCGACACGTGCTTGCAGCGTCGAACGATCGCGCTCGACATGGGCCTGAGCCTGCGCCGCCGCACCGAGCAGGCCGGCCGCGGCGATGGCCACGGTCAGCTTGCGTAGCAACAGCCGCAACGCTGACCCGCGTGTCGTCGTGCTCGTCATGGGAAACCCCCAACGTTCCATCCATCCTGACCGCTTGATATTAGGGCGGCACCCCTGGCTTGGGAAGCTGCCGCACTCCCTAGAACGGTGGGCGAATCACCCCACCCCACGGCGCCGGCCGTATCAGTGCCACATGAGGCAGACTCTGGGCCGTGCCCACGACCGATCCCACCGACGACGCGCTGATGGCCGCTTATGCGCGCGGCGATGCGCGCGCGTTCGAGCAGCTCTATGCGCGCCATCAGGCCGGGCTGTACCGCTTCGTGCGGCGCCTGCTCGGCACGGCGCTGAACGCGCAGACCGACGAGGTGTTCCAGGACACCTGGCTGCGTGTCGTGCAGGCGCGCACACGCTGGGCGCCGCAGGGCGCGAGCTTTCGGACCTGGCTGTACACGCTCGCCCATCACCGCGTGATCGACATGCTGCGGCGCAGTGGGCGTGAGGTCTCGATCGATGCGCATGCCGACGACGGCGACGCGCCGTGGGAGCCCTCGGCCGCCGACAGCGGCGCCGCATGGCAGCACTGGCCGGCACCGAGCGGCGCCGCATCGCACACCGAAGAGCTGGCGTTCTGGCGCCGCGCCGGCGAGAAGCTGCTGGCCTGCCTGGAACAGCTGCCGCTGCCGCAGCGCAGCGCGTTCCTGCTGCACCACGACGACGGGCTCGCGCTCGACGAGGTCGCGAGCGCGCTCGAGGTCGGCTTCGAGACCGCGAAGACACGGCTGCGGTATGCGATGAGCAAGCTGCGCACCTGCATGGGCGCACACCTCGCGCCGCTTGCCGATGGAGGTGCACGGTGACGACACCGCACGACGACCCGGCGCGCGACGCCTGGTTGAGCGAAGCGCTGCGCCACGCGCCCGATGCCGACGCCGCGCCGTCGGCCGAACTCAGCGACGCGATCCTGCGTCAGGCGCGCCAGGCCGTGAAAGCGCCGCCCGCACGCGAACCTGCGCGCGCCAACCCTTTGGCGCAGCTTTGGGCCTGGCTCGCGCGTCCGCCGGTCGCGGCCGGCTTCGCGACCGTGATGGTGGCCACGCTGGTCGGCGTGATGTGGTGGGACCGGCCGCTCGACGACGCGCTGCCGCGCTCGGACACGCCCGCGGCAACACGCACCGCCGACCCGCCGGTCGCACCACCGCCGCCGGTGGCCGCGGCGCCCGCGCGCGCACCAGAGGAGCCCCAGGCCTTTGAACCCGAGCGCAAGAAAGAGAGCGCCAACACCGCCGCGGCACCGGCACCGAAGGGCGATCGTGCGCGCGAACGTGCGACTGAACGCCGCGCGCCCGCCGCGGTCACCGATGCCTCACACGCCCGCAGCGACGACGCGGCAGCGCCGCCGCCGGCGGCCGCCGCTGCGACGACGCCCCCCGCCCCGGCCGCTGCGCCCGCACCGACCGGCGAGATCGCAGCGCCGTCGGCGGCTGCGCCCGCGCGCGACGAAGCGCTGCGGCAGGGCAGCGGCAGCGCCCCGGCGCGCACCCTCGCCAAGTCGGCACCGGCCGCGGCAACCGCCGGCGGCCTGGCGCTGCGAGCGCAAGACAGCGGCACACCGCTGCTGACGATCGACGAACCGCGGCGCTGGAGCTGGCAGCGCGATGCCGCGATGCGCGCGATGACCCCGGCGCTGCAGCGCTGGCTCGTGCAGCTCGACCGCGCGGTGCGCTGGCGCCCGGCCGACAGCCCGCCGCCGGCGGCAGGCCCACACGCCATGCTGCAACTCTGGCGCGACGGCGTGCCGCGCGCAACGATGACGCTCGGCGACGACGCGGTCTGGCTGACGCCCGCGGACGGCGCGCCGATGATGGCGCCGCTCGCACCCGCGGCGGCCGCGTCGCTGAAGGCGACGCTGATCACCGCGACACCCTGATGAGTCCTCCGGCCTGCTGACACGGGCCGCGGGCGCGGTGGTCGTTATGATGGTCGGTTTTGCGCGACCCCACGATGCCCGCCCCCGCCGATGTTTCCCCTGCCGCGTACATCCGTGTGCCGAACACCGAGGTCGCGAACGCGATTCGCGTTCGCGGTGCGCGCACGCACAACCTCAAGAACATCGACCTCGACATCCCGCGCAACCGGCTGGTCGTGATCACCGGCCTGAGCGGCTCGGGCAAGAGTTCGCTTGCGTTCGACACGCTGTACGCCGAGGGCCAGCGGCGTTACGTCGAGAGCCTGTCGGCCTACGCACGGCAGTTCCTGCAGCTGATGGACAAGCCCGATGTCGATGTGATCGAGGGCCTGTCGCCGGCGATCAGCATCGAGCAGAAGGCGACCTCGCACAACCCGCGCTCGACCGTCGGCACCGTGACCGAGATCCACGACTACCTGCGCCTGCTGTATGCGCGCGCCGGCACGCCGTACTGCCCCGACCACCACCTGCCGCTGCAGGCGCAGAGCGTGAGCCAGATGGTCGATGCGGTGCTTGCGCTGCCCGAAGGCACGCGGCTGATGGTGCTCGCGCCGGTGGTGCGCGACCGCAAGGGCGAGTTCACCGAGCTGTTCGCCGACATGCAGTCGCAGGGTTATGTGCGCTTCCGCGTCGACGGCACCGCGTTCGACGCCGGCGACGTGCCGAAGCTGAAGAAGACCGAGAAGCACGACATCGACGTCGTGATCGACCGCATCAAGGTGCAGCCCGGGCTGCAGCAACGCCTCGCCGAAAGCTTCGAGGCCGCGCTGCGCATCGCCGAAGGCCGCGCGATCGGGCTCGAGATGGACGAGGGCGGCAAGGAGCACCTGTTCTCGAGCAAGTTCGCGTGCCCCGTGTGCAGCTATTCCCTGAGCGAACTCGAGCCGCGCCTGTTCTCGTTCAACTCGCCGGTCGGCGCCTGCCCGACCTGCGACGGCCTCGGCCACACGACCGTGTTCGACGCCGACCGCGTCGTCGCGTTTCCGTCGCTGAGCCTGGCCAGCG